>QWBY01000551.1_pt1 | contig 26106 bp, 19 predicted proteins | sample 1972471 | NCBI WGS metagenome assembly QWBY01 (sample SAMN09866722, study PRJNA288562) | Human gut metagenome isolate term6_stool, whole genome shotgun sequencing... | reverse complement strand
CCGAACCCAACGCGGCACCCGCCAGCCCCTACAGCTACGCGGCCATCGGAGACTCCGCCACCGTCGGAGGATCCTGGTTCGCCCCCATGGGAGATCTGTGTGGCCGTAACCGTACGGACTACCCCAACGTCCTGGCCTCCAACACTGGCCTGCAGCTGAATGAAACCGCCTGCTACAACGCCACCACCCAGAACTACCAGTGGATACGCCCTGCCGGCATCCTCAACTCCCCCAACCCGCCGCAGGTTAAGGCCATCGACAAGAACACCCGGATGGTCACCATCCAGCTGGGCTTGCGCGACATTGTGGGCGACGGCACGAACTCGCTGCTCACCAAATGCGTCAGTAAGTGGGGCAAGCAGTACACCAGCATGGTCAGCGGCCAGCCCACGGAACTCACCGGCAGCCCCTGCCGCGACGCCTACGGCACTGCCACTATGAAGAAGTTTGATGGCCTGCAAGCCCGCCTGGCTGCCATCTACGCCAACGCCAAGGCCCGCACCACCAGCGACACCCTCGTGGTTGCGGTCGGCTACGCCCCGCTGTTTAACGGCACCAAGAATTGCTGGGAGGGGCAGCTGATTCCGGCCCGCGACCGCCAGTTCTACAACGACATCTACCGCAAGCTCAACCGCACGATCCGCCAGGCCGCCCGCCAGGCTGGGGTTCCCTCCTTCGTCCCCTCTAAGGACTTGGGTATCCGCTCCAGCTGCGGCGTTCCCGGTTTGCGCTTCACCAGCCTCACCGGCCTGCCGGAGGCCTCCTATCCGATGGGCCCCACTGTTGCTGGCCAGGCACACATCGCTGTCACTCTTGAGCAGATGTGGAAGGACTGGACGAGCACCCACTCGTCGCTGAAGTAGCGTTCCTCCACCGTCACCCACCTAAGGACCCTGGCCACCATGGACCACGCCACCCCCTCCACAGGCACCACCCCCTCCTCGGCCACCCGCCCCCGACGGCTTCCCCGTGCCCTCCTCGCCGGCACCAGCGCCCTCCTCCTGGTCGGAAGCCTAGCCACCCTTACCGGCTGCGGTGGCGGAGGAGACACCACCCCGCCCGGCGTCATTCGCGTCTACGGGTCCGAACCCCAACACCCCCTCATCCCCACCAACACCAACGAGACCGGCGGTGGCGACATCCTCCGCTACCTCTTCACCGGCCTCATCCAATACGACAACGACGGCAAAATGGAGATGGCACACGCCAAATCCATCACCGCCAACAGCAACTCCACCCAATTCACCATCACCCTGAAGCCCGGCTGGATCTTCAGCAACGGCGAACCCGTCACCGCACAAAGCTATGTGGACGCCTGGAACTACGGGGCCTGCGGCAAAAACCTCCAGCTCAACCAAAGCTTCTTTAGCACTATCGAGGGCTACAAAGACGTCATCCCCGCCAACAACACCAACTGCCACATGCGGGGCCTCACCGTCACCAGCCCACTCAGCTTCACCGTCACCCTCAACCAGCCCGAAGCTGGCTTCCCCCTCCGCCTGGGCCACACCCCCTATATGCCGCTTCCCCGCGTCGCCTACCAGGACATGAAAGCCTTCGGCGAACACCCCATCGGCAATGGCCCCTACAAACTCATCGATGGCCAAGCATGGCTGCACAACGACCGGGTCATGACGGAAGTCAATCCCACCTTCAAAGGCGACCCCAAAGCCCGCAATGAAGGCATCTGGTGGATCTTCTACACCAATCCCGACACCGCCTACGCAGACCTCCTCGGAGGCATGCTCGACACCGTCGGCAGCACCGTCGGCCCCACCGCCCTCCCCAACTTCCAAACCGATTTCCCCCACAGCAACAGCAACAAACCCACCGCCAGCTCCACCGCCTTCGTCGTCCCAGAGTGGCTCCCCCACTTCAAAGGCGAAGAAGGACGCCTCCGCCGCGCCGCCCTCTCCATGTCCATCAACCGGCCGCTCATCACGGAGAAAATCTTCTTCGGCACCCGCACCCCTGCCAAAGAATTTACCTCCCCCACTCTGGGCGACGTGGACCTCAATGTCCCCGGCGCCAGCGTCCTCACCTACAACCCCACAAAAGCCCGCCAATTGTGGAAACAGGCCAACACAATCAGCCACTGGAGCGGCACCTTCCAGATTGGTTACAACGCTGACGGCGGCCACCAGCAGTGGGTCGACGCCGTCTGCAATAACCTCCACCAAACCCTCGGCATCACCGCCCACAGCAAGGCCTACCCCACCTTCAAACAATTACGCGACGAAATCACCCAACGTACCATCACAGTAGCCTTCCGCTCCGGCTGGATGGGCGACTATCCCTCCGTCTATAACTTCCTTGAACCCCTCTACGTAACAGGCGCCTCCGCCAACGATGGCAATTACTCCTCCCCCGAATTCGACCGGCTCATCTCCCAGGCCGCCGCCTCCTCCTCCATCGCCGAATCGAAGAAGTACTACCGCAGAGCTCAAGCCATCCTCATGCGGGACCTCCCCGCCATCCCCCTGTGGTACCCCAACGCCTCCACCGCCTGGAACCCGGAGCTGCGGAACGTCCACATCATGTGGAACGGCTACCCCAACTACACGCTCATCGAGAAGCCCACACCTGCCAAGGAGAACTAACACATGGGCTGGTACATCGTTAAACGGATAGGGCAAATGATCCCTGTCTTCTTCGGCGCCACCTTCCTGATCTACGCCATGGTGTTCCTCACCCCCGGCGACCCGGTGGCTGCCCTCGCAGGTGACAAACCCCTCACCCCCGAACTCGTTGACGCACTCCGCGACCAATACCACCTCAATGACCCCTTTATCGTCCAATACGGGCTCTACCTCAAAGGTATCTTCACCGGAGACTTCGGCACCACCTTCAGCGGCCGCCCCGTCATCGACGAAATCTCCCGCGCCTTCCCCATCACCGTAAAACTCGCCCTCATGGCGCTCGTCATCGAAACCGTCTTCGGCATCGGCTTCGGCGTCGTTGCCGGCCTGAAGAAGGGCGGCTGGTTCGACTCCACCCTCCTGGTGGTCTCCCTCGTCATCATCGCCGTCCCCACCTTCGTCCTCGGCTTCGTCGCCCGCTTCCTCTTTGGCATCAAATGGGGCATCGTCCCACCCACCGTCGGAGGCAACCCCAGCTTCGTCAACCTCCTGCTACCCGCCTTCGTGCTGGGGTTGGTGTCCTTCGCCTACGTCCTCCGCCTCACCCGCTCCAGCATTTCTGAGGTGATGGAGGCGGACTATGTGCGTACCGCCACCGCCAAAGGCCTCAGCCGGCCGACTGTGGTGGTTCGCCACATCCTGCGCAACTCGCTGATCCCCGTCGTCACCTTCATCGGCACCGACCTGGCCGGCCTTATGGGCGGCGCCATCGTCACTGAAGGCATCTTCAACGTGCCCGGTATTGGTGGCCTGGTCTACCGGGCAGTCATGCTCGGCGAGGCCCCCACCGTAGTGTCCATCGTCACCCTGCTCGTCATTATCTACATGGTGGCCAACCTGCTGATCGACCTCCTCTATGCCGCCCTCGACCCGAGGATCCGCTATGCCTAAACACCCCAACAACCCCACTGCCAAGCTCACCACCAATGCCGGCCAGCCCGACATCGCAGTGAACCAGCCCACCGGTAACCCAGCCGGGCGCATCACCGAGCTCACCACCAGCAACCCGCAGGAAAACTCCGCAAACACCTTTGTGGCAGAAATCGACCAGCTCGAACCCGACACCCCACCCGCCGGCATGTGGATGGAAGCCTGGCGTCGCCTCCGCGTCCGCCCCCTCTTCTGGATCTCCGTCACCATCATCCTCCTGGTCCTCCTCGTCGCCGCCTTCCCGGGCCTCTTCACACACGTCGACCCCGCCGAAGGCAACCTCCTCAACTCACTCGAAGGCGCCCAACCCGGCCACCCCTTCGGCTTCACCCAACAGGGCTACGACGTGTACGCCCGCGTCATCTACGGCGCCCGCGCCTCCGTCGTCGTCGGCATCTCCGTCACCCTCCTCGTCACCCTCATCGGCATCCTCATGGGAGCCCTCGCCGGCTACTACGGCGGCTTCCTCGACTCGCTCCTCAGCCGCATCACTGACATTTTCTTCGCCATCCCCCTCCTGCTCGCCGGCATCGTCCTCATGCAGCTCTTCCCGCAACGCACCATTGGAACCGTCATCCTCGTCCTCTCCGTCTTCGGCTGGTCACAGATGGCCCGAGTGGTGCGCGGCGCCGTAATCACCGCGAAGAATAACGACTACGTGCTGGCCGCCCGAGCAATCGGAAAATCCCGCCTCTCTATCCTCTTCACGCACGTCCTCCCCAACTGCCTGGCCCCCATCATCGTCATGGCCACTACCTCCCTGGGCGTCTTCATCGTCGCCGAGGCCACCCTCTCCTTCCTCGGTATCGGCCTGCCCACCACCACTATCAGCTGGGGCAACGACATCTCCGTCGCCCAGCAAACACTCCGCCAAGCCCCGCTCACCCTCTTCTGGCCCTCCCTCGCCCTCGCTCTCACCGTGCTCGGCTTCATCCTGCTGGGTGATGCGCTGAAGGACGCCCTGGACCCGAAGGAACAACGCCGCGGACGGAAGGGATAACACCATGACAGACCGCACGCCCAGCAGCACCAACACCGCTCCCGTTTCCAGCAGCAGCACCCCGGCTAGCAGCAGCGCCCCAGCTACCACCGCCCCCGCGGGCGAGCCACTCCTCGAGGTGAAAAACCTCAACATCGCCTTCGGCTCCATCAAAAACCCCAATCCCACCGTCCACGACGTCAACTTCCAGATCTACCCCGGCGAAACCGTCGCCATCGTCGGCGAATCCGGCTCCGGCAAATCCACCACCGCCCACGCCATCATCGGCCTCCTCCCCGGCAGCGGCCACGTCACCAGCGGCTCCATCACCTTCAAAGGTGACGAACTGGTCGGCGCCAGCAGCAAAAAAATGACGTCCCTCCGCGGCAGCCACATCGGCCTGGTCCCCCAAGACCCCATGACCAACCTCAACCCGGTGTGGACCATCGGCCGGCAAATCACCGAAGCACTCGCCGCCAACAACATCGCCAAAGGCTCCGCCGCCACAAAACGCGCCTGCGAACTACTGGCCGAAGCCGGCATACCCAACCCGGAGACCCACCTTAAGCAGTACCCGCACGAGTTCTCCGGCGGCATGTGCCAGCGCGCCCTCATCGCCATCGGCCTACACGCCCGCCCCGACCTCCTCATCGCCGACGAACCCACCTCCGCCCTCGACGTCACCGTCCAGAAGCAGATCCTCGACCACCTCCAAGGCCTCATCGAGAACCTCGACACCGCCGTCCTCCTCATCACCCACGACCTCGGCCTCGCCGCCGAACGCGCCAGCCGCGTCATCGTCATGCAGCACGGACACATCGTCGAACAAGGCCCCTCGCGGCAGATCCTCACCAACCCGCAGCACCCCTACACCAAGCAACTCATCGCCGCCGCCCCCAGCCTGGCAGCCCACCGCTCCGAAACCCGTCACCAGCGGGCCGTCGACGGCGGCCTCACCCTCCTCGAGGTAAAAGGCGTCACCAAGCGCTTCCTGCTGCCCAACTCTCGCCCCTGGGAAAAAAACTACTTCACCGCCGTCGACAACGTGGACCTGGCTATCCGCCAAATGCACACCACCGCGATCGTCGGTGAATCCGGCTCCGGAAAATCCACCCTCGCCAAAATGATGCTAGGTCTCTTGGAACCCACCGAAGGCGACGTCACCTACGAGGGCAAATCCATCCGCAAGCTGCACCGCGACGACGAGCTGAGCTTCCGCAAACGCGTCCAGCCCGTCTTCCAAAACCCCTACGGCACCCTCGACCCCATGTGGTCTGTTTTCAACATCATCGAAGAACCCCTCAAAGTGCACCACCTGGGCGACAAGAAAACCCGCGCCCGGCGCGTCAGCGAGATCCTCGACCGGGTTGCCCTCCCCCAATCCATGCTGCGCCGCTATCCCATGGAACTGTCCGGCGGCCAACAGCAGCGCGTCGCCATTGCCCGCGCCCTCGTGCTGGAGCCGGAACTCATCATCTGTGACGAGGCCGTCTCTGCCCTGGACGTACTGGTGCAGGCGCAGATCCTGGAGCTGCTCAACGATCTCCAGCGGGACCTCGGCCTCACCTACGTGTTCATCACCCACGACCTGGCTGTGGTGAAGCAGATCGCCGACGACGTGGTGGTGATGCGTGACGGCGCCATTGTGGAGCGCGGGGAGACGGACGAACTGTTCGCTCACCCGCAGCAGGAGTACACGCAGCGGCTGCTGGACGCCATCCCCGGCGCGAAGATCCTCGGTTAGGTTGCGGTGCCGTACCGCTAGCGGAGAATTCGCTTGTCCCCGCTAGTTGCACTGCTGGCTGCTGCTATTGGTGCGGAGTAACGTCAACAATATGAAGAATCGTCGCTTTGCAGCTGCCGGCCTCGTTGCCGTGGCCGCCGCTGCCATTCTTACCGGTTGTCAATCCTCCTCCTCGACCGACGCCACCAGCAGCAGCTCCAGCTCCAGCGCCGCCTCTACCGCCACCACAACGACCCCCACACACATCCCGCTCCCCGCCTCTGCCCTGGAGAACGGCGTCACTCACAACTGTGGTGCCGTCGAAGGGCAGGGCACGCTGTTCATCAAGGAAAGCACCCTGCCCTGCATGGAAGCGAAGGGCATCATCAACATCTACCTCAACGACCCCAGTGTGCCGCACGAGGGTGAGGCCAGCGTCGCCAAATTGGGCGACTGGACGTGTTCCACCAGTATCCCCTCGGTTGCCGCCAGTGACGGCTTCGCGCTCTCCTGCACCCGTGGTGCCGACCCGGAGATCATTGTTATCCCCGCGAAGCCCATCGACGCCCCCGCGCAGTAGCCCTGCCACGCAGCAGTGTCGCCGCGCAGTTGCTTAGCTGCACAGCGACAGCAGTCGTGCCGGTGGCCGCACACAGCAGCGGCGAGAGCAACAGCGGCAGCGGCGGCAGCGGCGGCAGCGGCCAGCCACTCAGCCGGTCGAGTATCGAGTATGGCTAACCGCGCCTAGAACGCGCCGCGGTTAGCGCGCTCGTCACGGATGCGGTCCACAATGCCCGGATCCACCAGGGTAGACAGGCCGCCCAGCGGCTTATCGGTCTCTAACGCCCGCACCACCCGGCGCATAATCTTGCCAGAACGGGTGCGCGGCAGGTCGCCCACAAAGTAAATGCGGGCCGGCTTGGCGATGGGGGGAAATCTGCTGGGAGACACTATCCCTCAGGTCGGCTGCCAGTTTCTCGGCATCCTCCCTGCCCTCCAGCAGGTGGTTGGAGCGGCCGCGCACCACCACGTAGGCCACCACAACCTCGCCCTTGCTCTCGTCGGGAACACCAATGACGGCAGTTTCCGCCACATCGTAGGCGCTGCCAATCACGGACTCGATCTCGGCGGTGGACAGCCGATGCCCAGCCACGTTAATAACATCGTCGGCGCGGCCAAGAATCCAAATGTCGCCGTCCTCGTCCCGCTTCGCGCGGTCGCCAGTTGCGTAGTAGCCCTTGTTGGCAAACTGCTTGAAGTAGGCGCGGTAGAATCGGTTCGTCGCCCCACACGCCGCGCAGCATACTGGGCCACGGGTGGGTAATGACAAGGAAGCCTTCTTCCCCGTTGGGCACTTCTTCGCCCTGCTCGTCGACGATGGCGACGGCGATGCCATCGACTGGTTGCTGGGCGAAGCCGGCTTTCAGCGGCTTGTAGCGCCAAAGGGGGCGGATGGCGTGGGAGCCGGTTTCGGTCTGCGACCAGGTGTCGACAACGGGGGTGGTGCCGCTGGTGTAGAGCAGGAACAGCGGGTGTTCGGCGGGCATTGGGCGGTAGCGGTGGGTGGCGGATTGGGGGTCGACGACGTCGTGCCACCAAAAGTCGCGGCCGTCCTCCATGGGGGTGTCTTGGCCGGTGCGCTTCACGACCAGGACGGATTCCACCTGTAGCTCGCCGTCTTCGTCGTCAGCTGAGGTGCTGAGGGCGTCGTCAACGATGGTTTTGAGGGCAAGGGGTTTGCCGCTGCGGAATTGGCCGTCGGAGGTGATGACGATGCGGGCACCGGAGTCGATGAGGCGCTGGCGGAGTGCCGGGGCGCTGAAGCCGCCGAAGACGACGGTGTGAATGATGCCGAAGCGGGCGCAGGCCAGCATGGCGATGACGGCTTCGGGGATGCCGGGCAGGTAGATGGCAGCGCGGTCGCCGGTGCGGAGACCCAGGGTGGTCAGGTAGTTGGCGGCTTTGCACACGTCGTCGAGGAGTTCACGGTAGGTGATGTCGCGGGTGTCGTTGGGGTCTTCGCCGATCCAGTGGTAGGCGATGACATCTCCGCGGCCGGCGTCGACGTGGCGGTCGAGGCAGTTGGCGGCGGCGTTGAGGGTGCCGCCGTCGAACCAGCGGGCGCGGGGGGCGTCGCTTCAGTCGAGGGCGGTGGTCCAGGGGGTGTCCCAGTCAAGGTCTTGGGCGGCTGTTTCCCAGTATTCGACAATGTCGTCATCGGTGGTGATGACGTTGTGGTCGAGCCGGGTGACGGGGGCGGCAGGGTCTAGGTGCTACTCACTGGGGTTGTGGGGAGTAGCTGCCTGTTCGGTGGAGGACATTCTCTGTCACCTCCTGTGTGTTTGGCGGTGTATATGGTGTAGAACAGTGGGGCGCGCTGGGTTATTCCGTGGTATTCCGCATGTACAGTTTTTCGTGGGTGGCTGGGATACTCCGTGCCTTAATTGCTTTAATGCGGCAAGGTGGCCTGCGGTGCTGGTGCACTGCAGGCCACCTTGTGGTGCGCGATGACGCGGGTGATGGTGCCCTCGCCCCTGCTGGCTGTACCGGTTGGCGGTCAGCTGTACTAGTCGGCTGTGCCGGTTGGCTGTATTAGGGGCGAGGTTGCCCTTGTGTGGTTAGTGGGCAACCATCTCGATGCCGGCCTTTTCGGCGATGGTGTTGGCGGCGACGTGGCCGAACACCAGGGCTGCACCGATGGAGGTGCCGCCGGCGGTGTAGGTGTGGCCGACGATGGACTTGGTGGTGTTACCGGCAGCGTAGAGGCCTTCGATAACGGTGCCGTCTTCGCGGGTCACTTCTGCCTTGGGGTTGATGACGAGGCCGCCGGAGGTTCCGATGTCACCGGGGTAGACCTGGGTGGCGTAGAAGGGGCCCTTCTCCACGGTGCCCAGGGACGGGTTGGGCTTGTGGTAGCGGTCGCCGTAGAACCAGTCGTGTTCGTTTTCGCCACGGTGGAAGTCTTCGTCGATGCCGGTCTTGGCGTAGCCGTTGAAGGTGTTGACGGTCTTCTTCAGCTGTTCGACCGGCACGTTGATCTTGCTGGCTAGTTCTTCCAGGGTGTTGGCCTTGACCATGGCGCCGGTCTTGAAGAATTCCTTCGGCAGCGGGATGCGCGGCATGTAGCCGTAGGCGAAGGCGTACTTGTTGCGGCACTGGGTGTCGAAGATGAGCCAGGCGGGCATGTTGTCGGCGGGGCCGTCACCCTTACCGAACTTGCCGCCGTAGAGGCCTTGGCCGGCGGTGCAGTACGGCAGGGCTTCGTTCATGAAGCGGTTGCCGTCGCTGTTGACGATGATGGTGTGGGGGACGGAGCGGTCGGGGACGATGAAGCGTTCTTCGTCGTCGACGACGATGACGGTCCACATCTTGGCCTTGGGCAGCTGGATGACGGGCGACCAGATGGCGTCTGCCATGTTGTCGATGGCGGCGCCGTACTTGAGGCCGATATTGATGCCGTCACCGGTGTTGCCTTCGGCGCCCACGGTCCAGGTGCCGTTGATGGGGTGACGCTGGTACTTCTTGCGCATTTCATCGTTGCGTTCGAAGCCGCCGCAGCCCAGGATGACACCGTTCTTGGCGTTGACGGTGATCTCCTTGCCGTTCTGTTCGAAGACGGCGCCGGTGACCTTGTTTCCGGTCATGACGACGTCCTTGAGGGCGGTTTCCATCTGTACGTCGACGCCGGCGCGCAGGCAGGAGTGCATGATGGAGGCGGTGAGGCCAGCACCCATGGTGCGGGGAGTCTTGCCGAAGACGATGTTGGGGATGTTGCGGAGGGCCAGTTTGGCGATACGCAGGTAGGGCTTCCAGTGCGACATGAAGAGCAGGATGTCGGCGGAGTCGAAGGAGTTGAGGTCCATCGGGATGGCTGGCTTGAAGTAGGCGCTGACCTGGTTGTCCTTCCACTTGCCGAGGAGGTTGGCGTCGAAGGGGCCGGCTTCTACGCCGCGGCCGGTGGGCTGGGCGCCGGGGGCGTCGAGCCAGTAGTCGGGGTAGCCGTCCATGCGGCGCCAGATGAGGCCGGGGCAGTTCGCGGAGAGGAAGTCCATGGCTTTCTCGCCGTTGTCCAGGAAGGAGTCGATCATTTCGTCGGAGGTGCAGTCGCCGACGCAGGCCTTCAGGTATTGGCGTCCGAGTTCCTTATTGTCGTTGCCGCCCACGCGCTGGAGCTGCTTGTTACCGGGAACCCACACCATGCCTGCGGACTTGGCGGTGGAGCCGCCCCACTTGTCGGTTTTTTCGGCAAGGAGGACTTTGAATCCGCGCTTGGCGGCGGTAAGCGCTGCGCTGAGGCCTGCTGCGCCGGATCCAACTACGACGACGTCATAATCTTTATCCATGCAATATCACAACCTTTGTGTGAGAGCAGGGGAAAGCCTGCTCGGTTAATGAGCCACTACCGGCAACTATACGGGCAGTTGTTGGGCAGTAGGAGGGAATGTAAAAACTATTTTGGGCACCACTAGCGTGAGGTGTACGCATTCTTCTCAGCGGGTGCTAGAGAGGCCGAGTTTACGCAGCTTGCTGCGGCTTCGAGCAGTCTGGAGGGTGCTGGAGCTGCTGTTACTGGCATGGCAATGAGCATAAACTCTACCCTGTTTTCTCGTGATGCCGGTTTCTTGTGGTGACGGGGTCGTTCTTCCCCGTGTTTCAAATACTAGAATCGCCCCTCAGCTCGCTGCTAGAAGGGCGATTCTAGTGACTGTTTCTGTGGCGTTAGAAGTCCAATGCTACGTGTCAGGTGCTTCGTCTCTCATGGTTGTCAACCATGCCTCTAACGCGTGTTCTTATTGTGAATGCGTTAGGCTTTCGCCGGGGTGACGGTGGCCTGCGGGATCGTGTCGAAAACGCCTTCGCGCTTCGGGACGTCCTTGTCGTGCTTCTTCCACTTCTTGTCGCGTCCGAAGGGCTTCGGGAGCTGCTTGTTGATCAGTGGAACGGTGAAGTACAGATCTGAGGGGAGAGTGTACTCGCCACGCTTGGCGGCAAGTTCCGCGTCCTCTTCGATCATGTCGGGGCTGCGACGCCACTGGGCGGGCTTGCCCTGGTCCCGGGTGAGGCAGATGGAGCGGGTCACACCGTGTACCACCGGATGGATATAGTCGGGGTAGAAGAACATGAGCGGCACAATGTTGGGGACGACCTGGAGGGACCAGTCGGGAAGACCGGCAACACCGTACGCTACACTGCACACCGTTATCAGTGGTTTAGCTTCCGTCTCTACAAGCTTGGCGACAATTGCTCCTGGAGCACCAGCAAGACCAATCACCTCAGTAGGAATCTTACAGACAAATTCTCCTCCAGAGGGGAGGACTATCTGGACAATCTTAGTGGGGATCTTGTCACCAACACCCTGGACAATGAGCTTCCACATAATGCTGGTGATTTTCTCAGCGATGTCAGCCACGAGCGTGTAGGTGTTCATGCCGTTTTCAACGGTAAGGTCACCTGCTGGAATCCACTTCCAGGCACGTCCATCAAATGGGGAAGTGCCAACGGTGTAGACGTAGGTGACGGTCGGGTCATCGATGAGTTCGATGAGGCCGCCCACCTGGTCGGATCGCATGGGGATGGTGCCCTGGTTCACCTTGATGAATTCAAGCTGGCCGAGATAAACCTTGGCAGCAAAATTGAAGATGCTCGCAAATTCCGGACGAACCTGCTTACGCATGCCATCAACAACCTCGGTGGAGATTTCCCGGAGGGTGTATTCACTGAGCGGGCGGCAGGTTTCGCTGGCGACACTGAGGCCGTCAACGATCTTCTGCACGTTCATGGCCTGCTTGCCGGGGAACTTGTTGGGGTTCTTGATGGGCTTGGGATTGTGGTTGTACTCGTGTGGAGTAGAACCAGAGGGCTTGGTACTGAGGCAGGCATTCTGCAGTTTGCCCTGCACGAAGTCAGCAATCTTCTTGATAAGTTTGGGGCCATACTTGGCGGTCAACTTGGGGAGTGTCATCGGCGATACGCTGAAGATGTGGAGGAAGCTCACTTGGAGAAGGTCAGGCATAACCTTCCCCCATAGTTCCACTGGGATGGACCCGAAGTAGAGCACAGTGAGGGCAGCCTCAATAGCTTCGTTGATGGTGATGTTCTTCAGCTGGACGGTGTCGTTCCACCCGTTGTCGCGCCCTTTCATAAGGGTGCTGACAACAAGGTTGACGGCGTGGTCGTCCACTTCACGGGCTGGGCCGCCGATTTGGGAGGCGGGGGTGGTCACAAGGAGTCGATTGATCTCCAAGTTGCCCAACCGTGCAGCGTATTTACGGGCGTTATTCTCAAACTTTGCCTGCTGTTCTGGATTACCGGCAAAAGTTTTCGAGATCGCCTCAACAGTCAGATTAAATACTCCGCCGAAGGTTAGCTCGTCGGAGGTTTCGCAGTAGGCTTTCTGCGCAGCGGCACTGGATTGGAGTGCGGGTGCGGTAGTGGCTGCGGCGGGGGCCGGGGCAGTTACTGCAGGGGCTGCGAGTGCTACTGCCGTCACCAAAGACACGATTGTCGTGGCGCAGCGTGACACGGGCGCGTTCCTTTCAGGAGATGTGGGAGCGTTACAAGGTGTATACACCAGAGATATACGTTACCAGTGTAGATCTAGAGAGCTTTTTCGTTACAGTTTTGCAACACTATTTTTGTGTTGTTCATCTGTACATAACCACGTGAACTTCAGTTTTATAAGGTCATTTGTCCAATAACAATGCTCAGAGGGGCTGTTTGGAGACTCCATGGGCACTGTCACTGTATTAATATTTGGCGGATAGACTACTGCCCCAATTCTTTCGAATCGGGGCAGTAGTGGCGTTATGCAGTTAGCGCGTCGGGGTGGGTCCGTCACCAGAGGAGAGGGTGACGGGCCCCGTCGACGGTTTTAAACGTGGCGGTTGAGCCATCCGATGGCGTAGTCGATGACTTCGTCACGCACAACCTCGTTAAAGGTTTCGTGCATGAGACCTTGCCAAATCACCATGTGCTTATCCTTGGAGGCGACTGCGTTGTACCAGTTGACGTTGAATGCGTAGGGGACAAGTCCATCTTTTTGACCGTGCATGATGAGGGTCGGACGGGTGTAGTTCTTAGCGTGGGCTGCTGCGTACCGGAGGCCAGCGAGGACCTGGACTGCAGTGGAAGCACTGAATTCCTTAGAGTTCAGCGGGTCCTTGGTGTAGTCCTCGGTGACGACGCTGTCGGAGCAGACGCCGGAGGCCAGTGCGTTAGGAATGTCCACCTGTTGGAGAACCTTGGGGCTCTCGAGGGAGATCTTGTCGCCGGGCTTGCTGGAAACCACGGAAGGAAGCACGGTCTTGAATGCCAGAATCTTGGTGAGAGGGTACTTCTCGGAGAGGGAAGGTTCAATCTTATCGTTGGCAGCGGGGAGCTTCTTTGCCCTGATGTACTGCGGCTCGAGGGTGTTCTTGCCGTAGGGGTTGACGACGATGCCGCCACCGTTGGTGATGGTGCCGTCCATATCGTTGGGGTACTTGGTTTCGAGGGCCTCGGTAGCCATGGCACCCATGGAGTGGCCGATCACGAAGACCTTCTTGCCCTTGTTCTGTGCCTTAGCGGACATCAGTACATGGTGAACATCGTCGACCATGTAGTCGAAGGAGTTAACGTTTCCCTTCTTGGTGGCGGTGTTGGGAGCAGCAGACTTGCCGTGGCCGCGGTGGTCCATGCGGTAGACGCTAAAACCAGCCATATTGAGGCGGTAGGTCAGGTAATCGTAGCGGCCGAGGTGTTCGGCGAGACCGTGAACGAGCACAACAGCTGCCTTGGGATTCGCCAGGGTGTTGTACTTGTAGTAGATCTTGGCGTGGTCGGGGCTCGTGGAAGTGAAGTAGCCGTCGGTCACCTTGGCGGTGGGAGCCACCATGCCGTGGATCTGGTGCGGGTAGGGATTGTAGGTTGCAGCGGCGGCAGTGCTGACAGTACCGAAGCTGATGGCAACTACAGACACCATGGCGACTGCGCCGGAGAGAATACGATTCCGCATGGGAGTGGTCCTATCTCTGTGAGTAGTGGGAATGCGGCGTCACCGCATGCTGCGTAATAAAGAGCACAGGTTTCGGGAGATGTGCTTTATCAGCTCATTCTAATCTTTTATCCAGCACGTGCTCTGGAAGTTACCGCTGGTTGCACACACCCCCTCAGCCGGGATGTTGGCTGAGGGGGTGTGGAGGTGTTCTCGTGTGGGGGTGTTAGCGCTTACTGGCCTTTTTTGGCGTTGCGCTTAGCCATGGCACGGGTGAGAGCACGCGGCACAGCGTTGGGCATGAAGTGCTGGTGGCTGAGAACGCGGGCCTGCTTGCCGACGGCCCAGTGGAGGCGAGTGCTCTTCTGCTTCTCCGGGCGGGTGGCGGTCCAGACGACATCGGTGACGTCGCTGGCGGTGAGCTTGAGACCGAGGGTCTTGAGAATCGGGATGGTGTAGCCCTTTTCGAGTTCCTTTTCCACCATGTCGGTCTTGACGAAGAGCGGGTTCACATCGATGATGCGGATGCCATACTTCATAAATTCAATATCGAGGGCTTCGGTGAGGCCACGGATGGCGAACTTGGCGGCGGAGTAGACGGCCAGGTCCGGAGTGCCGACAAAGGAGGCGGCGGAGGAGATGTTGACGATCTGGGCACCGGGGGTGTTCTTGAGGTAGGGCAGGGCGGCGTGGATGCCGTTGATATAGCCCATAACGTTGACGTCGAAGAGGCGCTTTTCGTCTTCGAACTTCTGGGTTTCAAATTCACCGATGACGGCGACGCCGGCATTATTGATGAGAATGTCGAGGCGACCATCGGTGTGCTTCATGAAGTCTTCGATGGCGCGCTTGTAGTCCTCGGGGTCCGAGGAGTCCATTTTGCCTTGCACAACGTTGGGATCGTTCTGTCCCCATTCGAAGTGTCCCGAACGGGTGTAGGCACCGACGAGGTAGCCTTCCTGGGCGAATCGTTCAGCGATGTCGCGGCCGATGCCACGTCCGGCACCGGAAACAAATACGGTTTTTTGCGTCATGCCCTCTTTATCGGTTCCGCTGCGAGATGCGTTACACCCTCTCTTTTTCGCTGTCGACGATTTTCCTCGGGACTCGTCACCCTATCTCTGCTGGTGAAGGCTCCACCATGATTTATAACTGTAGCCTTGCATTGCTTGCGAAAAGATAAGGGAACGAGTTGAATGAAAGTATGACAAGAGCTAACTCTGAATTCCACAAGCTGCTGCAAGAGCAGATCGAACACGAACTGGCCTCCTCCAACCAGTACCTGGCCATGTTCATCCACTACGACAACCTCGACATGCCCCAAATGGCAGGCGTCTTCAAAACCCACGCCACCGAGGAATACAACCACGCCATGCAGATGATCCAGTACCTGCAAGACGCCAACATCAAGCCCGACGTCCCCGCCGTACCGGCCGTCCGCAACGACTACGACGGTATCGTCGAGCCGGTCCGCGAAGCCCTCAAGCAGGAGCAGTTCGTCACCGCCAAGATCGACAAGCTCGCCCGCGTCGCCCGCGACTCCTACGACTTCCCCGGCGAATCCTTCATCAAGAAGTTCGTTGACGAGCAGCTCGAAGAAGAGGCCTACTTCAACCGCCTCCTCACCATCGTCGAAGCCAAGGGTGCCACCGTCTTCGAGGTGGAAAACTGGGTCGCCCGCGAAATCGCCGCAGCCGGCACCGCTAACTAACGCCCACCGCGCGCACCTAGCGCGTACTCTGCGCACCCTGCGCACACCTAGCGCGCACGTCAACCTGCGCATCGCGCGCACCTCACCCACCCTGCGCACACTAGGGACGTGAAGCGGCGAACTGCACACGGCACGAAGCCCGCAGCGTCACCTCACGACACCACACCCCCAGTGTGCCGCACCTCTGTGGCGTTCAGTTGTGTCATCCTCCTAACGGAAGATACGAAAGCTCTTCCCTCTGCCCGGAAGGGCTTTCGTATATCTGCAGGCCACCGGTAGGATGTGCGCTATGCAACCAGCCACGCCCCTTTTCGCGCCCGGCACACGCCGCCCCGCCCTCCCCTCCCTCACGGGCGCCCGCTGGTACGCCGCACTGGCAGTGTTCATCCTCCACTGCGTCATCTTCCTCCCCGTCTACCCCTTCCAACGGACGGAAGCCTTCGTCACCCTCCACAAAGCCATCCCCATGCAGCTGGGGTCGCTGGGCGTCACCTTTTTCTTCCTGCTGTCGGGGTTCATCATCTACTACTCGTCCCGCAGCGACGACACCCCCCTTCTCTTCTACCGCCGCCGTATCCTCAAAATCTTCCCCACCCACTGGCTCTCCACCCTCATGCTGATGGCGCTGGTGGCGGTACCGTTCGGCCGGCTCATTACCTGGCTGCCGGAAGTACTGCTGGTGCACACCTGGAACCCGCAGTCGACGTACCTGGGTGCACTCAATGTGCCGGCGTGGTCGCTGTGCTCGGAGATGCTCTTCTACTTCTCCTTCCCACTGCTGAAACCGCTGGTGGAGAAGCTGCGGACGAACAAGCAACTGCTCATTGCCTTTGCCAGCATCCTGGTGACGCTGGTGGTGATGCACGTGTGCTTCTACCTCCTTGCGGATGGGCCGAAGGGTATTCACAACGCTTTCTCCGTGCGCATCCTGGATACCACCACCAGCCCGTTCTACCCTGCTAACTCGGATCCCAGCTGGTTCCAGCGCGAACACATCGCCTACTACCCCAGCTACTGGCTGAGCTACTACTTCCCGCTGGCCCGCTTCGGTGAGTTCTGGCTGGGTGTGCTGGCCTGCGAACTGGTGCTCTCCGGCTGGTGGCGCAACACCAAGATCTGGTGGCCGGCCCTGCTGCTGGCCGCCTCCTACGCCGCCACCTGGTTTGTGCCCATCAACTTCAAGATGTCGGTACTGTTCCTGCTGCCAACTGCCCTGTGCATTGCTACCTTGGCCCGGCGCGATGTGGAAGGCAAGACCGTCTTCTTGGGCAGTAAGGCGAATGTGTGGCTGGGTAATGTGTCCTTTGCCTTCTATATGGTGCAGTATCCGGTGATGGTGTGGGTGACGCGGACGTTCATCGGCGGCAAGAGCTACGGCTGGGCTGGGTGGCTGGGCTTCAGCGTGCTGGCGTTTGTGGTGTCCGTGGTAGTGTCCGGGCTCATCTACACCTACGTGGACAAGCCGATCATGAAGAATTGGGCGCGTCCGAAGGCTGGGTCGAAAGCGCCAGCGCAGGCACAGCAGCCATCAGCGAAGTAGCCATTGGCACGGCAGCAGGCGCACTCAGGCGTCCAGGCGAACGCGCAGGCGCCCACACCGTCACCGAACACCGAGGGGATTGAGAGGAAATAAAACCGGCGGAGGCTCCGTTGTGCTAAGTGAAGCCAATCAAAATATGGCTGATTATTAGGTATTAGTTAGCAGTTAGTTTTCCCACAGAACAGGAGCCCACCATGCCTGCCGTAACCGCAGACACCCTCACCCTCCCCCACATCAAACATCCAGAACTGGCCGAACTCAACAGCCACACTTACCGCCCCGTCTCCACCATCACCACCGCCCCCAGCGGCTACGAAGGTGACGGATTCCCCGTCCGCCGCGCCTTCGCCGGCGTCCCCAAGAGCGTCCTCGACCCCTTCGTCCACATGGACCAGATGGGCGAGGTCGAATACCTGCCCAACGAAGCCCGCGGCACCGACTGGCACCCCCACCGCGGCTTCGAAACCGTCACCTACATTATCGACGGCGAATTCCAACACCAGGACTCCCACGGTGGAGGCGGCAACATTAAAGACGGCGACACCCAGTGGATGACCGCCGGCTCCGGCATCCTCCACATCGAAAAACCACCAAACGAGCTCGTCGACAAGGGCGGCCTGTTCCACGGCGTGCAACTGTGGGTCAACCTGCCCGCCAGCGACAAATTCGTCCAACCCTCCTACCAGGGCATCGACCGCAACCAGGTGACGCTCGTAACCTCCTCCGACGGCGGCGCCCTCATCCGCATCATCACCGGCGAAATCGATGGCCACAAGGGCCCGGGCAGCACCCACAGCCCCATCAACATGGCCCACGCCACCCTCTACTCCGGCGCGGAAATGGACATCCCCTGGAACCCCAGCTACAACGCACTCGTCTACGTACTGTCCGGCCGCGGCAGCATCGGCACCGCGGGGGCTGACGGCACCGCCCGCCCCATCTACGAGGGCCAACTGGCGGTACTCGGCACCGGCGACCGCATTGTAGCCCGCGCCGACGAACTGCAGGACGGCCGCTCCCCCAACCTGGAGCTACTGCTGCTGGGCGGCCAGCCCATCGGCGAGCCCGTCGCCCAGTGGGGTCCGTTCGTCATGAACACGCGTGCCGAGTTAGCGCAGGCCATTGAGGACTTCCAGGCCGGCCGTATGGGACAGGTGCCGGCAGATGGACTGCGGGTCTACCACGGCAAACAATCCCAAGGGAACTAACACCATGAAATGTGCGGGTGAAGGCTTCGGCCTGTCACGCTCGTGACGTTGTCACAGTGGAAGGCCGGCTAGCGTACGTGCTAGCCGGCCTTCTCCATGCCTTACGCGGTTATCGGTACCGCAGCGCGCCGATCTTAGTAGCTTGTTAGCCTAGTGGCTCAGTACCTCAGTGGCTCAGTACCTTAGTAGCCGACGACGGGGCCGTCGTCATTACCGGGCACCAGCACCGGACCATCGGAGGTGCTGGTGGGGGCCGGCTTCTTGCTGGTCTTAGTGGCCTTGCTGGACTTCTTGCTGGTAGGGGCCGAGGTGGAGGACGAGGTACGCACCTCCACGCTCTTCTCCTCAACCTTGCCGCCCTTGCCCTTCTTCACCTCGGTCTTCTTCTCCACCGTGCTAGTGACAGTGGCGGTCTTCGAGGTGGTCTGGGTGCTAGTGACGGCAGCGTCATCATCATTGCTGCATCCAGCCAGGCAGGTGGCACCCAGGGTGATGGCCAGCAGAGCGGCACCCACGGACTTCGTCTTCATTGGTACTCCTCAATGTCGATGGCGTTCCCGCGGCGACGGAAGCTAAAGACAGGAACACCCCCAGCATAGCAAGCCGGGGGTGCTCCCAATAGCAGGTATAGAGGTGACGGTGGCTTGCTAGCCCTTCACCACCAGGTTCACCATGCGGCCGGGGACCGCAATAACCTTCACGGGCTCCTTGCCGTCCAGCAACTCCACCACCTTCTCGTCAGCGAGGGCGACGGACTGTAGAGTGTCGCGGTCGGCGTCCACCGGCACCTGAATGCGGGCGCGGACTTTGCCGTTCACCTGCACCGGGATCTCCACAGAGTCGTCCACCAGCCACTTCTCGTCAAATGTGGGGAAGGCGGCGTGGGCCAGGGACTCGTCATGTCCTAGGCGTTCCCACAGTTCCTCGCAGATGTGCGGGGCGACGGGGGCGAGCATGAGCACCAGCGGCTCCACCGCCGCCTGCGGTACCCCGTCCAGGCCCTTGGCGCCACCGTACTTCTTGGTGAGGAAGTTGGTGTATTCGATGAGCTTGGCGATGGCGGTGTTGTCTCGCAGGTTGCTGTACTCTTCGCGAACAGCGGCCACAGTGCGGTGCAGCTGCTTGGTGGCTTCGTCGTCCAGCGTTTCGTCGGTGGTGGTGAGCTCGCCGGTGTCCTCGTTGACGGCCAGGCGCCAGACGCGCTGCAGGAAGCGGTGGGCGCCGACGACGTCTTTGGTGGCCCAGGGACGGGACTGGTCGAGCGGGCCCATGCTCATCTCGTAGACGCGCAGGGTGTCGGCACCGTAGGTGTCACAGATTTCGTCGGGGCTGACGGCGTTCTTGAGGGACTTGCCCATCTTGCCGTATTCGCGGTTGACCTCCAGCTCCTCACCCACGGCCACGCCGCAGTTTTGGGCGATCAGTTGGGACGCTTCGGTGGGGGTCCAGATGTAGCGGCCATCGCGTTCTTCTACTTCGGCGGCGGGCACGTAGGTGCCGCGTTCGTCGGTGTAGGCGAAGGCCTGGATGTAGCCCTGGTTGAAGAGCTTGCGGTAGGGTTCGGCGGAGCTCAGGTAGCCCAGGTCGAAGAGGACCTTGTGCCAGAAGCGGCTGTAGAGCAGGTGCAGGACGGCGTGTTCGACGCCACCCACGTAGAGGTCGACGCCGCCCAGGTCCTGCTCGCCGTGTTGTTCCTTGCGGGGGCCCACCCAGTATTCTTCGTTGCGGATGTCGCAGAAGATGTCCTCGTTAGTGGGGTCGATGTAGCGCAGCTGGTACCAGGAGGAGCCGGCCCACTGGGGCATGACGTTGGTGTCGCGGGTGTAGGTTTGGAGGCCGTCACCCAGGTCGAGTTCAACGTTGACCCAATCGGTGGCTTTAGCGAGCGGCGGGCTGGGGACGGAGTCGGCGTCGTCGGGGGCGAAGCTGACGGGCTTGTAGTCCTCCACTTCGGGCAGCTCGATGGGGAGCATGCTTTCGGGGAGGGCGTGGGCTAGGCCGTCTTCGTCGTAGACGATGGGGAACGGTTCGCCCCAGTAGCGTTGGCGGGCGAAGAGCCAGTCGCGCAGTTTGTATTGGATGGTGCCGGCGCCGGCGTTGTTCTCCTCCAGGTAGGCGATGGTAGCGGCTTTTGCATCGGCGATGGTGAGGCCGTTGATGTCCAGGCCACCTTCGCGGCTGGAGTTGATGAGGGTGCCGTCACCAACGTAGGCCTCGGTGAGGTTACCGTCCTGGTCGTGTTCGCCGCCGTCAACAACGTCGATGATGTCGAGGCCGAACTTGGTGGCGAATTCGAAGTCGCGGGTGTCGTGGGCGGGCACGGCCATGATGGCGCCAGTGCCGTAGCCGGTGAGCACGTAGTCGGCGATGAAGATGGGGATGTGCTTGTTGTTGAGGGGGTTGACGGCGTAGGCGCCGGTGAAGACGCCGGTCTTCTCCTTGTTTTCCTGGCGTTCCAGGTCGGACTTGGCGGCGATGGCCAGGCGGTAATTGCGGACGGCGTCGGCGGGGCTTTCGCAGGGGTTGCCGGTGCCGTCGTCACCCTTCCAGCAGTCCGGGATGTCCTCGCCGGTGGTGAGGGCGGCCGGCCAGGAAGGGGCGAGGATGAGATCGACCAGGCTGTGCTCGGGGGCGAGCACCATGTAGGTGGCGCCGAAGAGGGTGTCGGGGCGGGTGGTGAACACCGTGATGGGGGTGCCTTGCTTGCGTTCGGTGGAGATGGCGAAGTCCACATAGGCGCCCTGGGAGCGGCCGATCCAGTTGCTCTGCATGGCTTTTACCTTGTCCGGCCAGTCGAGGGCGACAAGGTCGTCAATGAGGCGGTCGGAGTAAGCGGTGATGCGCATCATCCACTGGCTGAGGTTCTTGCGAAACACGGGGAAGTTGCCGCGCTCGGACTTACCTTCGGCGGTCACTTCTTCGTTGGCCAGCACGGTGCCCAGGCCGGGACACCAGTTGACGGCACTGTTGCTGCGGTAGACCAGGCGCTGCGAGTCGATGACGTCGGCGCGCTCCGCCTTGTCCAGGTCGGCCCAGGTGCGGCCGTCATACTTGCCGTCGCACACGCCGTCAAGGCTGCGGGAGCCGTCTTCGTAGGCGGCGATGAGGTCGGAAATGGGGCGGGCTTTGCCTTGGCTGCCAGTGGCGTTGGTGGCGGCGGTGTCGTACCAGGCGTTGTAGACCTGCAGGAAGATCCATTGGGTCCAGCGGTAGTAGTCCACGTCGGTGGTGGCGAAGGCGCGCCGCTTGTCGTGGCCGAGACCCAGGCGGCCGAGCTGCCGTTCCATGTTCTGAATGTTGGCTTCGGTGGTCGTGCGCGGGTGGGTGCCAGTTTGTACCGCGTACTGTTCGGCGGGCAGGCCGAAGGCGTCGTAGCCGAGGGTGTGGAGGACGTTGTGGCCCAGCATACGGTTGTAGCGGGCGAAGACATCGGTGGCGATGTAGCCCAGTGGGTGGCCGACGTGCAGGCCGGCGCCGGACGGGTAGGGGAACATGTCCTGCACGAAGAGTTTGTCGGCGGGGACGTCGGAGCTGTTGGCGGGGGCGAGGTCCCCTACGGGGTTGGGGGCTTCGAAGGTGTGGCGTTTTTGCCATTCTTTTTGCCAGCGGGGTTCAATCTGGACGGCCAGCTTGGCGCCGTAGCGGTAGGCGGGGCCGATTTCGATGTTCTCCGACACGATGTGCTTCTCCTGGGGTGAGGCTACAGGTGAAAGGTGTGCGTGCGGCGAAGTGCGCGGACGGGGCACGGGTTGACATAGAGCCCTGAGTCCCTGAACCCGTGCCCGTAAGACCGTGGGACCGTGGCCGTAGGCTCGTGGCCGGGAGCCGTGAGCCGGGAACCATGAGCCGTGGGACGCGCGGATTTCGCTGCATAGTGCTGGTTCCAGGATAGGCGTTGTGGGGGAAAAGATGCACATCGAGGCCGGTAAACGGCACGCAGCGGGTGCGGTGGAGCCGGCAGGCGAGTGTGGCTACGTCAAAGGATCGACTTAGCTTGCGTACTGACGGGACTATAAAGAATGAGGCTGAGAAAAACGAGGCTGAGAAACCTGCCTGCACCCTGGATTCAGTTAAATATGTTGTGCGAATCTACTTCTTCGCTCCTTGCAGCCCGCTATACTCGGTGGCTAAGACGTTCCTTGGACGTTGAATCGGAGGAACGTGCCGCTTCTTCTATATGGATCGAGACTCTCTCATACTCATGAAACACCGCACTCTTGCATGCACCGCAGTAACTGCCGTCTTCCTTATGACATTGTCTCCTGCTGCTAACGCTGCTCCCAGCCCTCGAACTTTCACCACCCGTGACACTTCGTCGCTACCTGTTGTGTACTTGAGCGGAGCTAACGACGTTGCGCTACTCAACAGTGATGTGAAGAAGAACATCACCGCTGCGGGCATGCAGTTTTTTGAATGGGATCCGCTAAAGACTTCCCTCAAAGAATCCCCCACGCTTTATGACCATATGGATGCCTACGCTGAATCTGTCGACGCTTTTGTCAAGAGTGTCCTCAAGAAAACAGGCGCAAAAAAGGTCAACATTATTACCTATTCACAGTCTGGCCTTATCAACCAGAGCTGGATGAAAAACCATGGAGGCGCGCAGTACGTCGCTAAAGTCATTAACTACTCAGGTCTTCTCCAGGGTTCTCCCTTTGGTGCTATCGCAACCAACTTCACTGGAAACTGCCTGGGCTTCGGCACCTGCGTCGACTTCGACCCCTGGGGGCCGGTCGTTACGAGACTCAATGAGAATGGTGAAGCGCTCGCTGGCATCATTTACTACAACCTCACCAGCAAATACGACGAAATGGCGATGCCCTACCAAATTAACTTCATGTACTCCCCCACCGGCAACTACAAAAACGTTCTCCTCCAGGATTATTATCCCGCAGAACGGGCAGGGCATCTTATGGTCCCCCACGCGAAATCTACTAAGACCCTCACCATCCAAATGCTTAAGGGTCTACCTCTCACCGCACTACTCAAAAAATAAGTAATTGCTAACGCTGTGTCGGCCATATTCATTTTTGGGTATGGCCGACACAGCATAATCACCTGAGGGTTGACCATTAGTATGGCCTTTAACTCCGCTATGGCTGCCGTGCGATCAGGCGGTTTTTACCATCGTGGTGGCTAATTCAAGCATGCGAATCGCGATGTTCTGATACTCAAAGAACAGGTCATAGATGGCATCCTCGGAGAGGACTCCGCATGGCACGTCTGGTGGAATATTTCCCGCATTGTAAGCGTCAACGTCCGCTCTTTGAAGAGGACCACAGTAATACTCCTTGAGTTTTTCATAAGAGGGTACGGCGCCCTCAATCTCAGTGAGAACACTGTCAGCTTCGCCCAGTAATGCCGTAACGCGATTAAGAATCGATTCCATTTCTTCTATACGGGCAAGCAGCTTTTTATCGTCCATAATCCTGATCTTTCACTGAAGTACAGAGAAGAGTCCCGCACCCCTACGAACTACACCAGTCAAACCTCATACTAGAGTGAAAACCGGCTTCCTTCGCCAGCGTGAGTAGTATTTTCCCCTGTATCTTCTGATTTTTCTTCCCCACCCATCAATTCACATCGCCAAGGGTGTTTTGGGGCGGGTTTGTGGATGTTGTCAGGATTATTCGTGGAAATGCAGCTGTGGGCACCCTTGCGCGTGCCCACAGCTTATTCGTTTGTGTTGTTATTCAGATGTCACTTAGATTCCGAATGCCTTGGCGCGGCACTTGATGGGCTTGTTGGCGTTGCCTTGAAGTGCGTTGACGGCGATCTCGAGGGCATTGGGATCGTAGGAGAAGGTGAAGTGGTCGGAGTGGTCGTTGGCGCAGTAGTCCTGGACCACAACGTTGGTGACACCGGGCTCGAAGATGAAGGCGTTACGGTAGGGGGTAACGACGTCATCGAAGCGGGTGGTGATGACGGTGTACTTGACACCCGGCATGGTGATGGGGGTGCTGCTGTACTTCTTGAGGAACTCAGAGTTCTTGGTCTGCTGTTCGCTGGAGGTCATGTTGGCGGCATTCATTACCTTGACCATGAGGTCACGTCCACCGGGGATGGTGTCGATGACGTCAGAGAGGCCCTTACCGCTGCCGTAGTTGGAGGAGGCGAGGGTGAGGGGGTTGGGGATGAAGGCCAGCATGGTGCCGGTGGTGGGGTCTACCACGGGGATAGATCCGAGGCTGAGGTTGGTGCCGAAGTTGGAGGCTACCAGGCCAACAGTGTGGCGCACTGTCTTATTTCCGCCGTACCACTTGATGTAGGCGTTGGGGAGGACACCGCCGCCCTGGGAGTGACCAATGAAGTCAACCTTGGGGGCGCCCGTGCGCTTCAGAACCATGTTGACGAATTTCCCAAGAGCCTTGGCGGACGCGTGGAGGTCACCTTCGAAGGGGAGAGACGCCTGTGCGAACTTATTGCCCACGGTTGCAAGCGCAGGACCGTAGTTGAAGGTGTAGACGCAGTATCCGCGCCGGGTCAGTTCAGGAGCATAGTATGCCCACGTGGCGTAGGCAGACTCGCCAGTTCCGGGGACGAGGACGATGGGGAGTGCACCCTTAACCTTGGGCTTGCAGTTGAAGTTGTTGGCACCTTCGGGGGTGCGTCCAGGATTCTTGTGGTCGTAGCGGGAAGCTTTACCCCACACAGTCTGTGCCGGGCCATAACCCTCGGTGGGCATGCCGTATTCATCAGAGTAGGGAGCGGGGTAGCCGCCGAACTCGTCTACTGGGGCGAGTGCTGCTGAAGCGAGGGCCGGTGACAGAGCAGCCACGAGAGCAGTAACGGCTGTTGCCACGGTTATCCGGTTACGGGTCGAACGATTCGTGTGCATTGAAATGCCTCTCAAGCTGGTATTTTTGGAGCTATCTGCATACAGTAGACTTTTGTTATCCGGCTCACCAGCTTGTTGCACAATTTTGTCACCCAAAGCCACTTCACTGTAACCTATTTCATATATCGATATAAATTGTACTGTACATCACAAAACTATCGATATCTGCAGACACAGTGATGAATACAGGGCCAACGTCTAGGACGTAGCACCAAAAGTAGCCACACTGGTCCCACTCACTGCAGCTTTCTTCACAGAGGACGACGGGACCGACTTCTCCGTCATTGTAGAGGACGCAGGTTTCTTGTTGCTGCTGGTGGACTCCGCGGGTGCCGTCCTCTTAGTGTTAGCGGCTGACGCCGTGGGCTTCACAGTAGTGGAGTTGGTTGAGCCGGCGCTACGCCCGGTGTCGTCACGGGAATTAGCCACACCGGCATCCGACGACTTTTCATCCAAAAACGCGTCGCCGTCGTCGTCATCGTCAATCGTTTTGTTGAGGATTCGCTCCTTTGTCTCCCGGAGTTCCTGCGCTGCCACCCAGTAGTTGTGCGTTCCTAACGGCTTAA
>QWBY01001036.1_pt1 | contig 26269 bp, 31 predicted proteins | sample 1972471 | NCBI WGS metagenome assembly QWBY01 (sample SAMN09866722, study PRJNA288562) | Human gut metagenome isolate term6_stool, whole genome shotgun sequencing... | reverse complement strand
ATATAATTACCTCCAAGTATTTTTAATTTTGTTTAATCTTTCTTCTACCTCATTCATTGAGTGAGTTTTTACTTCTTTATTTATCTTTGTTAAAAGTGAATTTGTAACTGCTCGCCTTGAAAAGACCATGTTCGTAACTTTCTCATCTTTTCTTTTATCAGTAAGAGTTCCATCACAAAAACCCATCTCAATGGCCTTATTCTTATCAAACCAAGTCTCCCCATCCATTAGATTTGAAATCTCTTCTCTAGATAAACCTGTCTTAATCTCATAGGCATTGATGATTGATTCCTTGACTTCCTTTAACATGTCTATAGCTTTTTGCATTTCTTTTGAGTCTCCAATGGCTACAGTTAAAGGATTGTGAATCATCATTAGTGCGGTAGGACTCATCAATACTTCAGTTCCTGCCATGGCAATGACCGATGCTGCTGATGCTGCAAGTCCATCAATCTTAATGGTCACATTTCCCTCATGCTCTAAAAGCATGGTGTAAATTCTCGATGCTGCAATACAATCTCCACCAGGGGAGTTGATCCACACAGTTATATCTCCACTTTTATTTTTTAATTCTTCAAAAAAGAGTCTTGGTGTGATTTCATCATCAAACCAAGACTCTTCTGCTATAACTCCATCTATATAAAGTTCATTTGAATCCTTTTTCCAATTCCAAAATATTTTATTGTTCGTCATTAGGACTTATCTCTTCTCCTTTCTGCTGATAAAAACTACCTGCTTTATCAAGTGGTAGCATATTTCCATTAACAAGATATAGGTCACCACCTTCTTCAGCTGATATCCTATCAAGATTTTCTAATTCTCTTATATCATTTGCACTCATCCAACCATTTTGTCTTCCTACAGCATATCCATTCATTCTTGATTCATAGTCTCCTCTTAGAAGTCCATCAAGATTAAATTTAATAAAGTAGGATTCTTTTTCTTTCTTTGTTAATAGCGCTCTTTCTAAGGATTGCTCCCAACGAACAATCCATGGATCAAGGGTGTATTTAACAAATTCAAGTGACTGTTGTTCTATATTTGAAAATGATGACTTCTCCAAGTCACCAATCATATGAGGTGGTATTCTAAATATCCTTGCTATCTCATTTAACTGAAACTTTCTAGTTTCCAAAAACTGGGCCTCACTTGGTGCTATAGCTATGGGTTGGTATTTCATCCCTTCTTCAAGTACAGCCACTTTGTTGGCGTTTTTAGGGCCTTGAAAGGCAGCATTCCATGACGCTCTAACTCTTTCTGGGTCTTTAATAATTCCTGGATGTTCTAAAACTCCACCTGGTTGTGCTCCATTTTGGAAGAAAGATGCACCATAATCTTCACAAGCCAAAGCCATGCCTATAGCATTTTTAGCCATGGTAATTGGTGAGTAGCCAATAAGTCCATCAAAACCAAGTCCTGGAATATGAAGGACATCTTCTTTTAAAAGATAAACTTCTTCTGATTTGTGATTGTATTTATAAAATATTTCTCCATCTTCACTTCGCATAACAGTCATCTTGTTTGGCATTAAGGGATAAAGTCCTATGACCTCATTTCTTCCATTACGAATTATCTGAGCATAGGCATTACCCCACAATAAAAGATGTGTCATTAGTGTTTCTCTAAATACAAATGAAGTCATTTCATCATTAGGTTCGTCATGTAATAAGAAGTATATGGCATGGTCTTTTGCTTTTTCCTTTGAGTTTGAATTTCCTCTTTTATACAGATGAAGAGGAAGTCCTGCTAAAGTTTCAGCAAGAACCCCTTCCAAATAAAAAAGACGATGAAGATATCCTCTCCCCGTCTTTAGGTTTGTCTCTCGACTTAAATATTAAATTTAAAATGTTTATATTACCACCTCCTTAAATTAAGTACAAGAAAGGACCTACAGATGTAGATGCTTTTAATTCTCATGTCTTTTCTTTTAAAATTAGTAATATTAGATTTTGTCTTTTATAGCGTTTCCGATAATCTCATATATCTTTTCTACTGGCTCTAATTTTTTATCATCCATATAAAGTCCTCTATCAAAACCTGAGTTAGTCTTATGGTCCTTTTTTCTCATTGTTAAGAAAAACTCGTTATGAAAAACATTAATTATTCTTTCTGATTCAGCTGATGTAAATTTCAAATCCTCAGTAAGAACATTCTTTATTGATGGGTACCATGCTTGATTAAATCTTCTAAATATAAATACAGGTTTAATTTTATTTTCATTAGAGAGGTATTCTACAATCTTCCAAATAATAACCCTAGCACTTAGCAAGGATACTTTTGAATCACTTGATACTAGTTTGTTTGCAAATCTAGATTTAGAATCTTCCTCTTTTGTTGCGAATCCCGGATTACTACTTCTAAATGGAAAGGATTCAAGATTTACTATTTTTCTAGACATCTCCTTTATATCCTGAATTTCTTTTTGAAATTTCTTTCTTAATTTCTCATCTTTTAATATTTTACATAATTTATCAACTGAATTAATTTTTCTTTTAATGTCTTTATTCTTACTATATGCAAATAGAATAGGATTAAAATACTCTCTTAGATAATACCCTGGATTTTCATCTTTATTGCTCAATAAGTTCTCAAGTTCCATATAAAAAATACCACCTTTTGAATCAGTATTGATTATATAGTCTTTTATATAGTCTTTTAAATTCAAATTTTCCTTAGCTTTCCTCGCATTAAGCGCCTCACTCATTGCCACTCTAGTATCTATATTAGGATTTACTAAACATAGAAATAAGGTTCCTTTATCTATGTCACCTCTAATATGACTTGGTATTCCATAATCAATACTCAAGTCTTTACCTTTTGATTTCTTTAGACTTTCATATAGTTTTTCATCTACTTCTAACCAAGAAAATTCTTTATCGTTTTCCAAGGCTTTTAAAAAATCTTTTGATAATTCTTCAATTTGTTCTTTAGTCCATGGATTGTATTTCTTTAAGAAATCTTCTATGACATTTATATCCTTATTTTTTTCTTTATATCTATCACGTAATTCATTTAATATAATATTTTCCCCCACTGTTTGACCTCCTATTTTATTCTTAATATTATTATACTACGTAACAATAAGTATTTTCGTATTTAAAATATCAAAAGTCCTCTATCATCATAAACCGATTCACTTGTATCATTGCCACACCTTATAGCCCTATCAAGTGCCATGATTGTAGCAATTACTCCATCTATCTTTTCTGTAGATTTTTCCTTATCTGCCTTAATGTTACCAGCGGGATCTGTTCGTATGAATATATTATCCATCATCCACCTTAGAACAGGATGACCTCCATGGGCTATTTTTCTTTCAAGGGTTAGTTTCATTAATTCTTTTGTTGGTGGAGACATATCTTTAAATCCTTGGCCAAAAGGAACTACTGTGAATCCCATTCCTTCTAAGTTTTGAACCATCTGAACTGCTCCCCATCTATCAAAGGCAATTTCTCTAATGTTATAAATATCACCTAAGTCTTCGATAAATTTTTCTATAAAACCATAGTAGGTCATAGTTTACATGGTCTCTTTTTACTCTTAGGTCGAGGTTATCTTCTGGCAACCAAAAGTAGGGTAATATTTGATATTTATCATCTTCGTCTATTGGAGGAAAGACCAAAACGAAAGCTGTAATATCTGTTGTCGATGATAGGTCAAGACCTCCATAACAGACTCTGCCTCTTAGTTCTTCTTCATTAACGGCAAAGTTACATAGGTCCCATTTTTCCATAGGCATCCATCTAATTGCTTGTTTGACCCACTGATTTAATCTTAACTGTCTAAAGGCGTTCTCTTCAGTTGGATTCTGCTTAGCTGATTCACAGGCTTGCCTTACTTTTTCTATTGGAACTGTAATTCCTAGAGACGGATTTGCCTTATGCCATACTTTTTCATCTGTCCAATCATCCTCTCTACCTGCTCCATAAATCACAGGATAAAAAGTTGGATCAGTTTTTCTGCCTTCAAGTATGTCAACTGCTTTTTGATGAGTCTCATAGCAGATTGATTTGGTATCTGTTCCTGCAGTTGTTATAAGAAAATATAAGGGCTGAGTTCTTGCATCACCAGACCCTTTTGTCATTACATCAAATAACTTTCTATTGGGCTGGGTATGAAGTTCGTCAAAGACCACACCATGAATATTAAATCCATGTTTAGAATAAGCCTCTGCAGATAGGACTTGATAAAAAGAATTAGTCGGTTTATATATCATTCTCTTTTGAGATGCTAGAATCTTTACTCTTTTAGAAAGGGCTGGAGACATTCTTACCATATCAGCTGCAACATCAAAAACTATAGTTGCTTGCTGTCTATCAGCAGCACATCCATAAACTTCTGCTCTTTCTTCCCCATCACCACAAGTAAGGAGGAGTGCTACAGCAGCTGCAAGTTCAGATTTACCCATCTTCTTTGGGATTTCAATATAGGCTGTATTGAATTGTCTATACCCCGTATCTTTTACAATACCAAATAAGTCTCTGATGATTTCTTCTTGCCATTCAATAAGCTTGAAGTCTTTTCCTGCCCATCTACCTTTTGTGTGTTTAAGGCATTCTATAAAAGTGACAGCATAGTCTGCTTTGTTTTTATCATAGTTAGATGTAGGTAGCATAAATTTTGTTGGCTTATATTTCATTTTGACCTCCTCCCTCTAAAAATGAGCATAAAAAATACTAGCTTTCGCTAGTTCACTACGAGAAAAAGAGCCTCGGCTCATTTTTCTTTATTTTTGTCTTGCTATATTTAATTCTTTGTAAGCTTTCTTAATTTCTCTGCCTAATGTTTCTGATTCACAAAATAGTTCAAATTCTTCTTCGTTTAGGTTCCCTTGTGACTCTTTCCAGAGTTCTTCATGAAGTTGTTCTGCACATTTCTTTGCTGTTCCTGCTATATTTAAAAGGCTAATTGCTGACCCTATATTTCCTTCTCTTGATTTTTTTATTGAGTTTTCTGCGTATCTTTTGCAGGCTTTGACCTCTATTTCTAATCTTTCTAGTATATCTTTTTTCATGGTTGCTCTCTTTTATTTTTGAATTTTTCTTAGAAGTAAAGCTGGCTTTATTTCTTTTTCGTCTTCTTTTGTTTCAAAATTCCAGTTTGTTCTTCCTGTTTCTTGTTCGATTAAGTCGACTATGAAATATCCTTTATTTTTGAGTGCTTGTAATTCATTCATAAGTGCTGTGGATTGGTCTGAAATTGTAAATTCTTTAATTTCAAATCTCTCAAGGTTTTCTATAATTTCTAGGTAGTCTTTTTCAAATCCTAATTCTTCAAAGTCTAGTCTTTCAAGTCCTGCTCTTTTAGCTTTTTCGTAGGCCCAATAAAAGTTGTAGTTGATTTTGTTTTCTTGGAAATCTTCGTTTGTTTCAAGGTTTTCTAAAATGTCTATTTTTTTCATTTTCTTTATCTCCTTATCTCTTTTTGTTATGTACATATTCCCGTACTATCGAAGATAAGTCAAGTAATTTTCGCTTAAATAACAGCTATTTTTCAATCTTTATCCGATATTTTTTCTATAATATCTTCCTTGAAAATCACATTTAATGTTGAACCATTATCCCATTTTACTAGGATTGATCCAATAGAATCCACTCCATAAACTGTACCTAGAGTTCCTTTTGGTGGTGCTTGTATATCATCCATCTTAATTAATTTAATTCTTGTTCCATCTGGATATACTTCTTTTAAAGTTTTAATCATTTCCTTTGAAATCATCTAATCACCTCTTACATACATATATTGCTCAAATGCTGATTTATATCAAGTCTTATTTATTGTATTCACAAGACTTTTAAAAATATATATTGCACACGGAAGAGCAATCCCATTGCCCCACATTTTATATTCTGCTGAATCGGTATGAGGATTTTTAAGCCATTTTAATATCTGCTTATCTGTTTTCTTCTTTTTAAGACCTTTTATTTCAGCATCCTTATCAAAAACCTCTCTCCAAAAGGATACATCTTCATCCGTTGGATTTTCTATTCCTAAGTCATCACACCAGTAATCTGGGAATCCTTGTAATCTTCCACATTCTTTTGGTGTTAATCTTCTTACAAGTTTCTGATTAACAAGAGGTGGATCTTTATAATCAGTAGCAACTAAAGAAGACGATATATTCTTGTCTGCTTTTGTAAAATGAGAATTCTTGCTCATGGTGTAGATGTCTTCTACAATAGCTACCCCTCCTTGATTCCTCATAGGAGTATTCCCAGAAGTATCTATAGTCCTTGATACATCACACTTGTAAATATTGTGTCTTTCATTTTTAGTGTTTTCTGAAGTTTGTCTTATATCATAAACAAGAGGAGGATTACCTGCCTTAGCCCTTAGTGTTCCAGATAAATCCTCAGATATATCCATTCTTTCTCCACCTTGGTCATTTAAACAGATTGTTTTATTAAAGCTTTCTTTAATGGCTCTGGTATTTCTTTTTCCTTTCTCGCAGCCCTCTGAAGTATCCCCTGACAAGCTTTTTTGCTCAAATAATATTTCTCTGGAACTTCCTCCATCAAGATCTGCGACAAGGAAGATTCGTCTTCTTCGTTGGGGCACTCCGAAATATTTAGCATCAAGGACTCTCCATGCAAGGGAAAAATTATCTCCCAAGATTTCTCCTGCACTTTGCCATTTCGATGGTCGAGAAAGTTTAACTGTGGAATTTTTAATTCTTGTAATTTCTTCAAGCACGCATCTAAAGTCTTCTCCTTTGTTAGATGAGAAGGCTCCTGGCACATTTTCCCACAGTAGGTATCTTGGATACTTACCATTAGTTTTACACCTCATTTCTTTTATAACTCTTATAGCCTCATAAAAAAGGTTGGATTTTTCTCCTTCAAGTCCTGCTCTTTTACCGGCGATTGATAAATCTTGGCAAGGGCTCCCAAAGGTAATGATATCAACAGGTTCAATTTCAGACCCGTCGATATCTTTTATATCCCCTAAATGTTTAACTTGAGGTAGGTTTTTCTGTGTAACTCTTATTGGAAAAGGCTCAACCTCCGATGACCAAATAGGTTTTATTCCACAAAAAATAGCAGCCAAAGGGAATCCTCCACTGCCGTCAAATAGTGAACCTAACCTTAGCTGTTTATTCATCTTTTACTACCTCGGAGTATTTATACTCTTTTCCGTCTCTTAAAAGGCTTACATCTTTATCACTACCAACCAATTCAATAAATCTATTTACAATGACATCTACAAATTTTTCATCAAGTTCTATCATCCTACAAATCCTATCAGTCTGTTCACAAGCTATTAGTGTACTTCCACTTCCACCAAATGAATCAAGTACAATGGAGTTTGTCATTGATGAATTTTTAATTGGATAAGATAAAAGAGGAATTGGTTTCATAGTAGGGTGGTCACCATTTTTTCTTGGTTTATCAAATTCCCAAATGGTAGACTCTTTTCTTCCTGTATACCAGTTGTGTTTTCCTTTTTTCTTCCAACCATAAAGGATTGGTTCATGTTGCCATTGATATGGACTTCTTCCAAGTACAAGGGACTGTTTCTTCCAAATACAAGTACCAGATAAATAAAATCCAGCATCTTGAAAAGCCTTTCTAAAATTAAGTCCCTCTGTATCAGCATGGAAAACATATATCGAACCATCATCTGCGAGGAACTTCTCCATATTTAAAAAGGAGCTCAGTAAAAATTCATAGAATTTACCTTGCTCCATATTGTCATTTTTAATTTTTCCAACTGATCCTTCATAGTTTACGTTGTATGGAGGGTCTGTGATTATAAGATTTGCTTTTGATTCTTCCATTAATTTCTCGTAAGTAGTCTCATCTGTAGAATCTCCACAAATTAGTTTGTGCTTACCTAAGGTCCAAATATCTCCAGCTTTTGAAAAAGTAGGTTTTTCCAATTCTTCCTCTACATCAAAGTCATCATCTTCTGTATCATTTCCTAAGTCAAAAATATTAGATAATTCATCTGGTGAAAAACCGGTAAGTTCTACATTAAAACCATAATCTTCCAGGGATTCAATTTCTACCCTTAGTAGTTCTTCATCCCATCCAGCATCAAGAGCCATTCTGTTATCAGCTAAGATATAAGCTTTCTTCTGTGCCTCGTTTAGATGGTCTGCAAAGACACAAGGTACTTCTTTTATACCTTCTTCCTTTGCTGCCATAATTCTTCCATGACCTGCAATAACTCCGTAGTCTTTATCAATAATTACAGGATTGATGAAACCAAATTCTCGAATTGATGATCGTAGCTTATTAATCTGGTCTGCTGAATGAGTTCTTGCATTATTTACATAGGGTACAAGTTTTTCAATATCAACTAATTTCATTTCTTTGGTTGTAATCATATAAGACCCCACTTTGCAAACTCCTCAAAACCACCAATAGAATTAATGTAGTTTCTAGCAATTTCTACAATTTCAGAATATGGCCTACCATCAACAGTTTCATCTCCGATTGCACAGGATAATTCAATCTCTCTATTTCCCTCTTGTGCCTTTAGGTGAGCATAAATATTGACTGATACATCAGCCTTAGATAGGTCTTTGCCATGAAGACCTCCACCCGTTACTGCTCTTCCCATATCAGAACCGAGTTTTCTATTTGTAGCATCTCCACATCTTATCTTATCTTTCTGATTATTTGATAGGTGGATATCCTGTTCTACAATTTTAATATCTGCTATGACCTCTCCAGCTATCCTCTTAATTGCTGTTTCAATTTCTTTTTTATTTAAGTTACAGTCCGTTTCAATAATTACATGACAATTTCCATGCCCCAGCAAAACTTCAACTGCTATTTTAGGATTCTCTTTTTCTTTATATGCTAAATCTACAATTGCTCCCGCAATACAATCTGCTATTTTATCTGGATGCTTTGGATTTACTTTTTCAAACATTTTCTTCCTCTCTTTCTTTTAATAATGAAAATGTACTCGTGCCCAACGATAAAAACAAAGAAATCTATGATTTCGTCTTGTTTCTTCGGAAGGGTGCAATATCATTACCTCCTTTGCCTTAGTAATTTTTCCATCATATCCTCTCCATAGTCCTCATAAACTTCCGTGCAGTTTTCTTTTACAATGTCATAAATCTCATACCATAAAAGATTTGCTGTCTTTTGAAACTGACTAGACATCTGTACAAACGGAGATGCAATAACTCCTCCAGTAGTAGGATGCTTGCCTAATAGTCCAAATTGACTTATTGCTTCTTCACATTGAATGTATCTTGCAAAAGCCTGAGAATAGGATTCTAATAATCTTGGATTAACTAAGTTCTCACAGTTTCTCTGTTTTAACCAGCCCCAAGTCTCTTTATATATTTCATCTGCACCAAGTGGTATGCCATTCTTTTGCTTTGCAGATAGATATTCACTAGGTGCTGGCATATCTGTTCCATCAAGAACTGCACCATCTGGTAAATCAACTGCATCTATTTCTTCTGGAGTAAATGTTGGAATATCATTCATTAGTATTTCTACTTTTTTACCTTTTTCTATTTTTTCAGCAGCAGACTGTGGTTTACCCCCTGCTTTTACTCTTCTTCCACCTCTATATGTTCCGTCTTTAGCGATACTATCACCTCCATGTTTTTAATAGGGCGTTTGAACCCGCCTTTTTGTGCGTGAAAGGGCGGCACCGTTGGTATGGGGTTCAGTCGTAGAGATTAAGACTCCCCCTCCCCACGAAAAACTATCCCCCAAATCGATCCCCACTCTTGGCATGAATCTTTGAGTGGCATGATTTACAAAGACTCATAAGGTTGTCTTCATCATTGGTTCCACCACGAGAAAGAGGAAGTATGTGATGTACTTCCTCTACCTTTGTCATTCTATTTTCTTTTAAACACATCTCACATAACGGGTGCTCTGCTACATATCTTTTTCTAATAACTCTCCATGCTTTTCCATATCGCTTATGAGTTTTAGGATCACGTTTATATTTTTCATAGTTTTTGTTGTATTCTTTCTCATGTTTCTTGCAGAATCGTCCATCAACCAACACTGGACACCCTGGATAAGAACATGGTCTCTTAGGTTTTCTTGGCACTTTATCACTCCATAAAGAAAGCCCTGAAGATTAAATCTCCAAGGCTCTTTTAATTATTCTTTTTCTATTTTAATGATACTACATTTTTCTACTCTTATTCTATCAACTTTACTACATAGCCTTAATTGGAATTGAAATTTTCCCTAAAGCGTTTCTATGCACATTAAAACAGTACTGAATTGAGTAGTTCATATCTACTGCAATCTGTTCCCAAGAATTAAAGCATAAATATCTCTTTTCAAGAACTGTTTGTTCCTCTTTATCTTTTAATGAATAAATAGAATTTGCTATCTCTTTCTTCAAATCCACCAAATTATCTATATCCTTATTGATTTCTTCTTGAAGTTCTACAATCTTAATTATAGTATCCTCAAGTTTAGATGTTCCTCTATTGGAACTCTTTGGCATATCTGATAAAGTTGATGTTGCTTTAGTAGCAAGTGCATTTAAACTTTCAACTTGCTCCAGCTTGCTATTAATTCTTTTGTCTAAATAAAAAGCTTGTTTTAAATATTCTTTTGCATTCATTTCTTACCTCCATAAGTTTTGAGGTAAGTTCTCTATAGAACCTCTACTCATTTTAGATTTGCTTTTACTGCATCTATGAGTGCAGCTTGTGTTTTATTCTTATTTTCTAATGCTTTTATAACATCTTCATCAATGGTTCCTTTTGCTAGGATATGATGTATCACAACTGTTTCTTTTTGTCCTTGCCTATAAAGTCTGGCATTGGTTTGCTCATAAAGTTCTAAAGACCAAGTAAGAGAAAACCAAATAAGCGTTGAGCCACCTGCTTGTAGGTTTAATCCATGACCAGCAGATGCTGGATGGATAATGGCTACAGGAATCTTACCTTGATTCCATTCTTTAAAGCCCTCGCTTGTCTTAAGTTCTCTTACATCAAACCTATTTTTTATTCTTTTCAAATCTGACTTATACCAATAAGCTATTAGAACAGGTTTACCATTTGCACCCTCTATTAAATCTTCCAAGGCATCAAGCTTTCTATCATGGATATGAATCATATTTTTATCTTCATCATAAACAGAACCTGATGCCATTTGCAGTAGTTTATTAGAAAGTGCAGCAGCATTGACTGCATCTATATCTTTATCCTTAATACTAACAACCAAGTCTTTTTTTAAGGTTTCGTAGATATCTCTTTCTTTATCTGATAGATTTACAAAGACTTCATTGTTTATCTTCTCCGGCATTTTTAGGTAATCTTCAGCTTTCATAGAAACTGTGATATCTGAGATTTTTTCATAGATTGCATCTTCAGCAAAAGGAAGTGGCTTATAGGAATATATGATTGGTCCATTTCTCTTATCTGGTTTGAAGTAGATTTCTCTGTACTGACCAATGAATCTTCCAAGTCTCTCTCCCATATCTAAAAGTCTAAACTCAGCCCATAAATCCATTAATCCGTTAGATGATGGAGTTCCAGTAAGACCAACTATTCTTTTCACGCTTGGTCTAACTTTCATCAAGGCTTTAAATCTCTTAGATCTATGAGACTTAAAGGATGATAGTTCATCAATTACGATCATGTCGTAGTTAAATTGTAATTCACTCTTATTTATTAGCCAGTCTACATTTTCCCTATTGATTAAATAAATATCTGCTTGTTCTTCTAATGCTTTTATTCTTTCTTTTTCACTGCCTATTGCTACTGAATATTCTAATATATCAAGGTGGGACCATTTTTCTATCTCTTCTTTCCAAGTGTCTCTAGCAACTCTTAGTGGCGCTATTATTAAGACTTTAGAGATTTCAAAAGAATCAAAGAGTAAGTCTTTTATAGCTGTTAAGCTTATAACCGTCTTGCCGAGTCCCATATCTAGTAGTAGTGCTGATTCTTTATTTTCTTTTATAAAGTCAGTAGCATAGCTTTGATATTTATGTGGAGTGTATTCCAATTAGTCACCTCCAATCTTCTTTATTATTTCGTCTATATTATCTTTTGAGTCAAGAACATAAACCTTAAAACCTAAGTTTTTAAATTGTCTTATTCTTTTTTTCTGAATTGGTCTTGGCTCACCTCCAGGTCTTTTTGTTTCTACAAATCCAATCTTACCTTTAGGTAGAAGTATTATCCTATCTGGTATTCCCGTCATTGAAGGAGATATAAACTTAATGCAGAGCCCTTTTCTATCGTTTATTTTTTTAACAAGTGCTTGCTCAATCTCTTTTTCTCGCAAGATTTATACTCCTCCCATACATCATCAAATGTACTTAGGCAATCATAGCAAGCACCTTGACTTTCTAAGTATCTTTTAATTGTTTTTTTACTATTTTTGCTTTTCGGAAAATTTTTGTCTTCTTTCATATCTCTTGCTAAATCTCCCTTTGGTATTTTTTTATTTAAATATTTTTTAATCATGTAATTATAAAAATTCATACATCCTCCTTTTTCCCTTCAAGTGTTGTATAGTGTACCTTTATATAAACCTTTTACATGAGAAAAGTAAAAATTAATATATATAAAAGTTGGAGATAGGTATTCACATCATACAAAACAGCTAATTACAGCTGTTTTAATGTTAAATGAAGTGTAAATAAATATAGTTCTTTTATAAAAAGTCATCTTCCGGCTCTACGGAGTCATTGATGCTTATTCCACTCCACTCAATTCCTCTATTTGTTCTTTTCTTATCATAACCTTCTGCAGTGAGGGCCCTTGAAAAATCTCTATTGTTTCTAACATATTCTCCATTTGAATTAGCCCACTCACGATAAACTTGATATAGTCTTGCGCTCATTTCTTTTTCGTTCGGTCCTTTTATACACCTATCTGAAATAAAATGATTTAGCCAATCATTTTCTTCTTGATATGAGCTTTTAGCATAATCTACAACTTTGCACTTTGGATATTTAAATCCTGCATCTATATATTCTTTTGCTCCTTCAATCATCCATTTCAGAATTGCTGATCCTGCCTTTCCTAAAAGATTGTCAATATAATCTGTCTTAGGATTTTTGATAGCAACTGAAAATGGTGCCACAACAATTCTTCTCCACGTTCCCCTGTCGTTAGAACCAACCTTTGGTAAATGGTTTGTATAGAGAATAGTGGAATGTGTCGGTGTAAATGAAAAAGGTGCATAGTATTTTCTTTCTGCTGAAATATCATCCACACTTGCTATCTGTTTTAGCATAGAACTTGATAGCCTCTGACCCTCTTCTGTTTCGGAAGCTAGGATAAATCTTTTACCACATAACTCTGCAAGATCAACCTTCACATTCTTTGCTCTTGTAGTTAAAGACTCTGCTGGAATTTTCCCAGCATAATCTCCAAGTACATGAGCCTCTGAATTAAAGACAGTAGACTTACCATTTCCCCCATCACCGTAGGCAATTAATAATGCTTCTTCATAAACATGACCAATTAAAGTTGATCCAGCATGGAACTTTAAAAACTTTATAAACTCCTTATCTCCACCCGTTACATCATTCAACGTTGATAGCCACATATCCATATTTTCATTACTTGGTGATACATTAGTTATCTTTGTGCAATAATAGCTTGGATTATGTTCTTTTAACTCACTTGTTTTTAAATCGATAGCTCCAATAGGAGTATTTAGAATAAAAGCGTCGGCATCTAGTCTTTCATTTTTAATTTCTAACAATGATTTTGCAAGTTTTAAAACTCCTGACACTTTCCCATGATCGTTCATCTTTTTAGCATAATTAAGATAAGATTTAGCTTTGTTAACATTTGATTTTATTATTAGCTTTTCTTCCTTTTTCCCAGCCAGCTCTGCATCAGCTAATTTTTGAAATGCTTCTTTAAATTCGATACTTGCATTCTCTAATACTTTTTTAGCTGTCTGCATATAAAGATTCATAACTTTTAATTCAGAGTCTTCCCATTTTTTGCCCGTCCAATAAAGCCATCCCTGAGATATTGTATAAATAGCTTTACTTTTATTATGCTTAGAAAAAATTTCAGCCATCGCAACATCTGTTAATTCACTAGGTTTATAATCTTCGTATCTCTCATTATATTTTTCTGGTGGAACATATCCATCACTTCCTGCTACCTTTTTATAAAACTTACAAGCTGACCTCCAAATTTGTTCTAGCTCATAATCTTCTAATGGTGGAGAGCAAAGGTCTGCTTTTTTCGCAAACAACTTCTTAGCCTCATCTGTCTTTCCATATCTGATAAGAACACGTCCTGCAAAATGATTCAACGTTGAATTTCTAGAGCCTTGCTTAATCAAATCTTGAGAATCATCGAAGTCCTCAAAGTCATCTTTTATAGTTTCTGTTATATATTTTATTCCACTAACTATTTCCACTGTTGGATTCTTAACTCCAAAGAAAAATCTTGCTCCATCTAGTGCATTACAATCAAAGAAAGTATAAGTATCTGCCAATCTTTCTTTTATTGCTACATAATCATTTAAATTTGTGGCCTTTGGAATTGGAAAATATACATGCATTCTTGGTCTTGCAGCTTTTCCATTCTTTGATTTTTCATGGTTTCTGCTGTAAACTATGGAAAATTTAACTCCATCAAATATTCTCTTTAAATCATCAGATGAAATCCATTCATCTGGATTTTCTGAATGGTCATTGTCTATGTCCATAGGAATGCAATCTGACTCTATAAAGTTATCATTAGAGCGATATGAATTCTTATACTTAGCCATTACATGGTCAAAACTTACAGCTTTCTCAAATGACATAACATCTACTACATTAACCTCATTTGGATAAACACAGTTTGACTCCACTCCTATTAAATTTGAGGCGTATATTTTCAATTAAGCTACCCCCTTTATATATCTAATCTTCATTTTTCTTTTCTCAGCAACTTTTATTTCTTCAGCCATTCCAGAACTTATATAGTCACCAAATACCCAGACTTCTTCACATTTCCCAAGAAGAACATAATTAAAATGCATAGCAAGTCTTCTCTCACTTTCATCACTCATAAACTGAGGAAATAGTAGATGTGGTGCTATGGGAATATTTCCTTCATCCAAAGCATATCGAGAATACTTCCTTGCCTTGATTACATTATTTTCTGCATCTCCAGAAAATGGACTACAGATATATATCAAGGGGTAGTATTTAGTTTTTTTCATTAAGCTACCTCCATTAGTCTTTCTTATAAAATTCACTTTCAAACCCATCTGCATCGAGAATAAGTCCAGGCGCCCAATTAGGAACTAAGGACATGATTTCATTTATTTCTTCAACGCTTGATGAATCACTTTCTATTACTACTTCGTCATGAATATGCATGACGATATTAAATCCTTTTTTCTCAAGTCTCATCATAGCCTCAGCTAAAATATCTCTAGCTATTGCTTGAACTATATTCTCTACAAATTTTCCACCATAGGATTCTATTTTGTCCCATCTATTTCCTACCACAATTCCTTGATAGACTATTGATTCTCCACCGAATCGATTTATCCCTATCTTTGCTTTTGGATATGCAAGTCTTCTTTTTGAAGGAAGTTCTATAAAAAGAATCCCTTTTTCATGGCTAATAACTAAATTTTTATATTCTTCTTTAGTTCTTGTCTTTACAACTCTTTTTACGACTGAATCTATGTCCCACCAAAGACTTACTATATTTGGATTAGCCTCTCGCCAAGAATCAACTATTGATTGAAGTTCATCTTCAGATAAACCCATCTCAATACCACCCATTGCTTTAAGAGCACCTAAGGCCCCTTGATAACCACAGGCTAAAGTAGCTATCTTTCCTTTTTGTCTTAGATGTCCATTTACTCCATGCTTTTCAACTGGCACTCCAAACATCTTCGATGCTGTTCTACAATAGATATCTTCTCCATTTTCAAAGGCATCTAGTACCCATTTTTCTCCTGCAAACCATGCAAGGACACGAGCCTCAATCGCCGAAAAGTCTGAAACAATAAACCTTGTGCCTTCTTTTGGTATGAAAGCTGTTCTTATTAATTGAGATAAAACATCTGACGGGGATTCATAGAGAATTTCCAAAGTTTCATAATCTCTATTTTTTACAAGACTCCTAGCAAGTTCTAAATCCTTTATATTGTTTCTCCTTAGGTTTTGAACTTGAATAAGCCTTCCTGAATATCTCCCAGTTCTATTTGCCCCATAAAATTGAATCAGACCCCTTGCTCGATTATCTTTTCCTTTTACATTTTTCATAGCATCATACTTTCTAACTGAAGATTTAGATAGTTCTTGTCTAAGTTCCAAAATTTCTTTAATATCTCCATCTGTATTTTCAAGGGCAGATTCTACATCTTTTTTAGCTAAGGAATCTATCTCTAAGCCTTTTTTATTAAGCCATTCTTTTAGCTGTAATGGAGAGTTTGGATTCTCAAGACTAGTTAATTCTATGGCTCTCTTCATATTTTCTTCTCGCAATATCTCATAAAATTTAATAGCTGAATCCACTAAAGCTTCATCAATTAAAATTCCTCTGTCGTTGATGTTTTGGTCTATCCAGTAGTTTTCCCATTCTGATTGAAGCATAGGAAATGCTGATAGCTTTTTCTTTATCTCCATTTCTGTTTCTACATCTCTTTTGTTGTATTCCTTAAATGTAGACCACTTTTCCAAATCATGATGTGGTAAATTTCTTGTCCTCATACCATTGGCCTTAGTTGGTTTACAAGAAATGGAAAAATATCTTATGAGAGCCTTGCCTTCATTCATCTTTTGCTTATCAAGTTTCAAAACCTCTCCGACTTTTTCAAGTGATAATGGTAACCCTAGATAGGCTGACCAAATCATAGTGCAATACCAACCTTGAGGTTTTAGTCTCTCCCCTAAGAATCTTGATAGGCACACTCTTTCAAAGTTTGCGTTAAAGGCCCACTTTTCTATACTTTCATCACTAAGTGCTGATAATATTTCTTCAGGAATAATCTCTCCATTTGCTAAATCTATGACCTTAACTTCCCCATCATCAATAGAATAGGCAAAGAGGAGGATTTCAAAATCCTCACTCTCGGCATATTTGTATACACCGCTTTTGCCTAAATCTACAGAAGAAAATGTTTCAATATCTATTGATATTTTTCTCATTTTATTTCCTTGAATGCTCTATCGCATTCTTGGAGAGATTTCTGTACGTCATTTATACGTCGTTCTATTTTCCTTGTTATTTCTCTCGTTCGTTTTTCCGCTGCATTAATTTGAGCTTGTATATAGCCTAATTTATACCAAACATATCCCCATAATCCCATAAGCAAAGCTACAAATACTTCTTTCATATTCGTATCCTCCTACGCCAAGAAATCTTCGTCATCATCGTTCATATTATCAAAATCATCTGTCGCATTAGATCTATTACCTAGAGGCTGACCATCTCTTGTTTTTTGAATATTACCCAAACCCACTGCAACACCTTTGTTTCCATTTACGTTGTAAGCGTAGAAGTTAAGTGATACTCTTGCATACACACCTGAGTAGACTTCACTTCTATCGAGAATAGGTTCCACATTTCTATCCACTATTTGAGGGGCTGTCATAGAGTTGGCATTTAAGAAGTAGGCATCTGCATAAGCCTCATCATCTTTTTCTGTGTCACCATCTCTCAATGGAAGTTTGATAGATTTCTTATTAGGTTTCTTACCATTAAATTTAGAAATACCTTCATCAATAGCAGCATCTACTGCTTTTTCAATTTTCTCGATTGTCTTTTGGTCGCTCTTTGGAATAATAACAGATACTGAGTATCTTTCTTTAGAACCATTAATTGACTTTGGTTCCCACACATTTGCATAAGATAATCTAACTTCACCTGTAATTACTTTTGTTTTCTTCATATTTGACATATTATTTACCTCCAAATTCTTCTTTAACATTGTCAATTTTAATTTCTTCTCTCTTGTCTTCAATACTTACTAGGGTTAACTTTCCTTTTGGTTTTTCTAATAAGTCGCTGATATTTTCATCAAATACTTTTTTGCCTAGTAACTTAGTCATAGCTGTGATGCCAAGTAACTTTTCTTCAAAGGGATTGAATCCCAGTTCTTTTACTTTTTTAATAACTTCATCTTCATCTACGTATTTCCTATTTGACCTACCTTCAACAAGTTTTAGGTCTTTCCACCTGTGACCTTTAAGGGCTCTTTCTAATGCATAAGCCTTGATATCTTTTGTCCATAGTTCCAGTTCGTCTAGTTTTGGTAAGATTTCTTCAATCTCATCATCAGATAATTCTGGTGGCAGGGTAAATTCTTCTTGTGCAAGTTTTAGTTTCTCTTCTGCTCTTTTCCTGCATTTATTCTTTGCTTTACAGAATATGCACCATTCTCCACAAGAGAATTCTCCCTCGCCTTGATATGCTTTTTCAGCAATCTCTCGTATGGCTACTCCCCACTTATATAGTTCTATCTTTTTAATTTCATAAGTTGAGATATTGCATCTTCTTGGTTGATAGATGTGAAGAACTACTTTCTCGATATCATAAATTCCATCAAAGAGCATTAAAGCACCTAGTCCATATAACATGAGTTGAGTATTTTCTTTAGCATCTACTAAAATTCCTTGACCATACTTTAAATCAATTACATGAAGATCTTCTCCTCCAACAACTACACAGTCAGCTGTTCCAAATGACTCTTTAACATATTCTGATAGGTCTAGCCTTTCCTCTACAAAGACTGCTGGACTTTCATAACTACTTATTACCTCTGTTACATATGAAGCATATCCATCAGTTAGCTCGTCCATTTCTTCATCATAAAAATCCAAATCATCAGTAGGGTCTTTTACATCAAAGCCTAATAGCTTTTTAAGCTTATACTCTGCTAAAACATGAGCCGAAGTGCCTTCAAGTGCATAAGAACTAACTTCATCTTCATATTTTTGAGAAAGCCTTACACTTGGTGGGCAGTGAATCCAACGTGAACTACTTGATGCAGATAATATTGCATGAGCCCCCATTAAATTTTCTCCGCCTCTTCCACTAAATCCTTGTATTTGCTAGATTCAATATCCGATAATTTTTTAGCTCCATACTTTTCTAGTAGTTCTCTAACCTTTGCTGTATGTCCTAACCTTGATTTGTCTGCTAGAATCTTTCTAACATCTTCAATCTCATAAGTCTTTTCGTTTTGCTTTGATTCCTCTTGCTCTTTAGGTATTTCTTCCTCACTATCTAATGCTGAGAGAAGGACACCTATACTAGACACAAGATTTTCTGCATCCTCTTTTACTTCCATCAGTAGCTTTATTCTTGACACTTTTTTCTCCTTTCCCGATTTCTCTAATATCCACTGAATCAACTGTCATTCCAGGTTCTAGTAAATAAACCTGCCTGTAGTCTCCAAACAGAAATCTTATTATTCTGTTTGGCAATCTTGTTACTACTCCTTTAAGGACATTAGTCTTTTGTCCTTTACCACTTGTTACATTAATGATTATTTTGTGCTTCAAGTTTGCCTCCTTTCTGAAAGGGTCATCTCCCTTACAAATAACAGTCAAAGAAAAAGGACGAGTTTTTAACCTCGCCCCAAAAAATTAGAAATTATTTTTTATTATCTCTTTTGCCTTATCCAAATGTTTCTTAACCGCAGCTGATGTTATTTTCATTAAATCCGCAATTTCTGACTGTTTATATCCATCCATATACATCAGGTTGATTACTGATCGTTGTTTATCTGTTAGCAAGGGAAGTACTTCTTTCATATGCTCTGACCATCCAAATTCCTCATTTAAGTCTTTAGATTTAATAGATTCTATTAACCTTTTATCTGGATCAATTTCGCCATCGTTATCGAAATCAATCGATAAGTTATAGTTTCTTGGGAATGTATCTTTTACAGCGTCTTCTATAATGTACTTATTAGGCTCATATCCATGTCTTGCAGTGAAGTCCCTAATAAATTCTCGTTTCCATTCCTCTATACAAGCTTTTTCTTCATCTGTTCTTTCTGGTCGAGCATTTTTAAGATTGTAGTAAACTTCGCTATCATCTAGCGAATGAAGCATTTTAATATCTAACTCGGTTACCCCTTTTTCTCCTGGTTTTAAAGTTACTATTTTTTCAACATACATATCTTTTTCTGAATCAAGCTCTGTTACTGTGTAATTATAAACTTCTCGTTCTTCTAATCTTGTTTTTCGAATTCTCATTTAAAATTCCTCCATTCTATTTCCAAATGAAGGAATTTATTTCAGCTAAAATAAGGCGCACTAAAATAACCACAAGCTAATATGAAGAATTCCTTCATTTTTACTTGCAGCTGCCTTATTCGGTAAGACCGCTGACACTATTTATTTATTCTATATGAACTCCGAATTAATCCTTAGCTAAGGGATATATTCATATAGATAACTAGAGACATTTGTCTCTTTTCTAAAGCAAATATCCTTTTACCGAACCTTTGCTTTGACCAAAGATATTTAAACATGATATAATATATACAAATAAAATGATTTCTTTGGCTCTTATATTTTACAAAATTGCCTATATTGAATCAGTTCTAGTTAAGTTCAAACAAGTTCGTAAAAGTTCAACTTTGAAGAGGAGGTGAGTTTATATATGAATTTTAAGACCTTTTATTCTATGCTTTTTAATAGGATTGGTGATACATTGACATCTGGAGAGTTTGTCCGTGATCTAATTGCAATGATTACATCAGTCCCTGAAGAAGAATGGGGATTAAAAAAAGACCCTTCAAATAGGGTCAGTATAAAAACATTTGAAAATTTTCCAAAACGAGGAATCAATAAAACAACTTGTAAAACTATTGTGTATAGGCTTACGCCTGATAATTTTATAGCAAGTCTAAATTCTAGACCAAAAGCAACATTAGAATTATTAGCTAATGATTTATTATCCTATGACTCATCTGCTACTTATGACAATGTTGCCAACAAATTAGCCGCTATTTTTGTGAACATAGTAAGAGAGGGAGCAGGTTTAGTATCTCCTGATAATCTTAAAGAACAAAAACAATTACAATCTTCCAGTGATTTAAAAGCTAAATATGGAAAATATCTCCTTCAAGAATGTGGTAATCATTGTGTTATGGACGGTTGCTCTAATGCTTTAATAATAACTAATGGACCAAATGTATCAGAAGTATATGAAATTAGTCCAGTTATTAAATCTGAAGAGCCATCTATTGATAATCTAGTTGCTCTATGCCCTCAGTGCTTTGCAACATATCAAATGGACAATAATAAAAATGTTACTAAATCTTTGAAAAAAAGAAAAAAAGCCCTAGCTAATCATATGGAAAACATAAATTTGCTAAGTTCTTATCAATTAGAAAAAGGGTTAACTGATGTTATAACTAGAATCTCAAAATTAAAACAAAAAGATTTATTTGATTCGTCATTAGATCCTAAAGAGTTAAAGGAAAAGATAGATCCTGATATAGATATTCATCTTTATATGATAGCTAAGCAACAAGTAACCACATACTATATAAAAACTGAAGAAATATTAATTAACTTAGATAAGCGAAATGTAATAGATTACGAAGACTTACAATCTCAAATGCGCTCCATCTATAAAAAACTTAATAAATCTAAAAGAAACAAAATTGAAATATTTGAAGAAATTTCAGATAAAATTCATAGAGTAACATTACAAAATCCACTATATTGTCAAATTATTGTTAGTTACTTTATTCAGAAATGTGAGGTATTTGATGCAATTACCAAATAAACTATATTCTTATCAAAAAAGCACCTTGGCACTACTGCCTATGGTGCTAAAAAGTATTAAAAATGGAAATACTAATGTTGTAAATATTTATAATTCAATATCAGTATATTTAGATGATCCTACGGATTTTTTATCCGCCATGGACTGTCTTTATGCATTAAATGCAATTGAAATGACAGATGAAGGTGAAGTGAGCATATGTTATTAGAAATTTATTCTCCTGTTTTTAAGGAAAAAGATATTGTAAGACCACCAATTATGTTTAAAAGCGGCTTGAATGTAATTCAAGGAACAAAAAGTGGTTCTAATTCTATAGGTAAATCTTCTGCACTTTTGGCTATAGATTTTGTTTTTGGAGGGGATACCTATTTAAAAAGTGACGGCGTTAAATATGTTGGTAATCATACGCTATACTTTTGTTTTGCTTTTGATGAGAAATATTTCTTTTCAAGAAGTACTTCTGATCCAGATAAAATAAGTGTTTGCAATGAAAAGTATGAGTCTACCGAAAAAACATATACAAAAAAAATGTTTACTGAATGGCTAAAAAATAAATACTTCAACAATAAGACCGATTTATCTTTCCGACAATTAATAAGTACATTTTTTAGAGTTTATGGAAAAGATAATAGAGATGAAAATTATCCTCTTCAAGGATATAGAAATCAAGCAACAAAAGAATCAATAAAGATTCTAATGAGCTTATTTGACTACTATAAAGATATTGAACCATATCATACTAAGCTTGATTTAGAATCTGATAAACTTAAGACTTTTAGGAACTCAAGAAAATATAGTTTCATATCTAATATAGTCGGTGGAAAAGCTCAATATGAAGAAAATGTAAAGACCCTTTCCAAACTTCAAGCTGAATTGGAATCATTGACACTAAATTATGATGTAGATGTCAGTAATGAAGAAATAGAAAATAATAAAGTAAAAGAAAATCTAAGGGCAAACAAAGTTGCGCTTGAAACTCAATTAGAAAGACTCCAAAGACAATCTAAATTATTGGATATAAGCATGGAATTTGGACTATATCCTACAGAAGCTGATCTTCAATCTTTATCTGAGTTCTTTCCTAATGTAAACATAAAAAAGATTTATGATGTAGAAAGGTATCATAAGAAACTTTCAGTTATATTAAATGAAGAATTTTCATCTGAAAAAGAACTAGTTGATAGTAAGATTAGAGATGTTAAGGCTGCAATAACGACTATAAATAATCGTATGTCAGAGCTAAAAATTACAAATTCTATATCTAAAGACTTCTTAGACAAACACTCAGAATTAATCAAAAAAATCGACGCTTTAACTGAACAAAACAAAGCGTATTTAGATGAAATTGAACTTCAGGAGTCTAAAAAATCTGCAACACAAAATTTAGAGAAAAATGTTGAAAGCATCCTCTCTGAAATACAATTTGAACTTAATAAAAAAATGCATGAATTTAACAATTTAGTATATTCTGAAAAGAGAAACTCTCCAAAGATAGAGTTGAAAAACTATAATAGTTATAAGTTTTTTACTCCAAAGGACACTGGAACAGGAACAAATTTCAAGAGCTTAATTTTATTAGATCTATCAATACTATACCTATCATCATTGCCTGTCTTAGCACATGATTCATTATTTTTTAAGAATATTGACGATGAAGGAATAGATGGAATAATAAAGCTATATTCTGAAACGGTTTGTTTAGGTAAACAAGTATTTATTGCCTTTGACAAACAGAGTTCCTATAGTAGTGAAACTTATGATATTTTACAAAAAAATAAAGTTCTCCAACTTTATCGAGGTGGAGGAGAACTTTATGGAAAATCGTGGAACAGTGAGGTTGATGATGAACACACAAATTAAATTAAGTTATAACAAATTATGGAAATTACTTATAGATAAGGGATGGACCAAAACAAAGCTTAAAGAAGAAGCAAAAATTAGTTCATCTACAATGGCAAAACTAACAAATGGTGGCAATGTTACAACGGAAATTCTAGTTAAAATATGTAGTACTTTAGATTGTGACATAAGCGATATCACAGAGATTGTAAAGGAGGATTAATTATGGCATCATATACTATCGTAAAAGAAAAATGGGAAGAAAGTCAGTTGAAAGAATATTATAAAAACTCTAAATCTAATTTTAATTTAGATTCATGGGATGATTTAGACATTATTTTTAACACTGCAATTAAAAATCCAGGATTGTTTCCAGGAATTAATGGAATAAAAACAGTTCCCGACTACATTGAAAGATGGGTTAAATGCTATCACGATGCTACGTTAAATCCACCAAGTGAAAGAATAGCTACTCCAAAAACAGCTTGTACAGATCCGGCTATTAGATTAATTGTACAAACTACCCAAAACATGGATATTAATTCTGCTATTGAAGGTGAATTAATCCACAATTTATATATGAACGCAGAGAACATACAAGGTAATTTATTAGAAGAATACATTTCTATCCATATCAGAAAATACGGGTTTTTATGGTGCAAAGGAAATATACTTCGTGCAATAGATTTTTGTTCTAGTGATGGAAAAATCTTATTACAAATAAAAAATAAATCGAACACTGAAAATAGTTCAAGTAGCCATATTCGTACTGGTACTACCATAAAGAAATGGTATAGACTTGGTACAAAAACTGAAAATAAGAAAAAAGTTCCAAAGTACAACTGGGAGAAGCTAAATAATCTTGTTGATGAATATAAAACAGAAGGAAAGAATCTGGAAAAATGTAATCTATCAGAGTCTTCGTATCTTGAATTTATAAAAAAAGTTTCTTTAAATAATAAATCACTAATAACAAATGAATAAATACATAATGGGCTAGATTCGCATCATCTAGCCCATTAACAATTTGTTTATTTCATATAATCGAATATCGTGTATTGCTTACTTTCTTCCTCATTCTGTATTTTATTTATTTTATTTTCCATCTCTTTTTTCCAAGTAATATCACTTGTATTTCTATATCTTGAATATCTAAAACCATCTATTTGAGAGATGGATTCACTGTTAATGTCAGCAATAATTGCTCTTCCTATTGCTTCACCCAATTTTATTGGAACAGCATTACCTATCTGTTTATATTGTTCTAAAATGGAACCACAGATTTCCCAATCTTCTGGGAATTCTTGAATGCATGCATATTCTTCAACACTGAGTGGTCTATCTTCTATTGGATGACATAAGTCAGTAGCTGGCATTGTGGGATTTGTTACCAAGGTTGGAGATGGCTTATTTAGACTTAACCTTCTGTAAAATCCTGTTTTACCCCCACCCATTTTTAATTTATTTCCCATAGCCTCTTCTTTATACTCGTCAGGTAAATCTTTCCAATATTGACCATCTGTAAGCATTCGATAAAATTTTAGTCTTTTCTCTGGAAATTGAATATAATGATGTTTTTCAAATTTTCTCTCATTAAAGGCCTCTTCTAATGTTTTCCATTTTGGTAATCCAAATTCAGGATTGTCTGAATTAGTAGGTGTTAGATAAGGCATTTTATTTCCATTAAGTTTTCCTAGCATAACAACACGTTCTCTTATTTGAGGAGAACCAAAATTGGCTGAATTATACAATTCAAAACTCATTTCATATCCAGCTTCCTTTAATCGATCTAATATAATAAGCATTGCTCCACCTTTTATAGGTTCTTTAATATTTTTATATGGGTATGGTGCAGATAATAATCCACGCACATTCTCAATAACAATATATTTAGGCTTAATTTCTTTTATTATATCGATGTATCTTAAAAATACATTTCCTCTTTCATCATCTAGTGCTCTCCTTGCGCCAGCTGTGCTAAATGCTTGACAAGGAGGTCCACCGAATATTACATCAACTTGTATGTTTTTTGGTATTTTAGCGAAGTCTAGTATTTCACTAGCTGAATATTTGTTAATGTCTCCAATGAGAGCTATGCTAGGATTATTTTTTTCTATTGTCATCCTACAATACTTGTTAAATTCACAAGCCAATAAAGCTTCAATTCCAGCTTTACGCATTCCAATATCTAGGCCCATTGCACCAGAAAAAAAACTTAACGCTACAATTTCAGGAATATCACTACCCGCTCTAGGATGATCATCAGGCTCTATAAAAAAATTATTATTCATAATAAATTTGCTTACATCTTCGTTTCTAATTAACCATTGATTACCTATTCGTCCTGCAATTAATTTATCTTCTTTAATTAATTTTCTTACATACTGAGGAGTTACTTTTAATTTCTCAGCAACTTCATTAGCAGTATAAAAACCGTCCATGGACTCACCTCATTTCGCTTTTGAAACTTCCTATGTACCAATTATAACGTTTTATGATTGCTTTATCAAGCTTTTAATAAATCTTATCAGAGTGCATTTCTTAAAATAATAAAAGGATGCAAGCGTCTATATTATTCTATCTATACCGTCTACACACCCCTATAATTTTTCCTATTGACATGTTCCCACAAGGTAATTTACAAATAGAAAATGGCTTTTAAGATTTCTTTTAAAATCCTAAAAACCAATGATTTCAACACTTTTATAGCCTGTTATCTTATTTCCTTGACATCAATACTACCGTCTCAACATG
>QWBY01000537.1_pt1 | contig 26447 bp, 22 predicted proteins | sample 1972471 | NCBI WGS metagenome assembly QWBY01 (sample SAMN09866722, study PRJNA288562) | Human gut metagenome isolate term6_stool, whole genome shotgun sequencing... | reverse complement strand
AATAAAAATTGATTGGTTTAAATCGTTCTTTTCACTTTTATTCAGTTTTGCTTGCCATCTGGAGTCTTTCCAGATGACTTATCCATTCTACCATTTATTCCTTACCTTTGTCAAGTCTTTTTTCTCTTTTTTTAAAATTTTTTAAAAAAATTTTAAAGCTTGTATGTAGATCCTTCGTCTAATACTAGCTGTAGTATATTTCTTGCTAAAAGAAGAACCTCACCCATTTACAAAGCTTTGCTTTGAATGGGTCCCGAGAACCTTGGTGCTTCGCACTAGCGCCCTTGCGATTGTTAATTTCATACACCAAGAGAACAAGCGTTAGCGATGTTCGATTGGCTATGTATGATTTATTCCAGAGATCACAAAAGTGTCGAGTGAAGCGAAGACAGTTTTGCTTGATCTTACGGATCCCTCCTCGGCATGCTCGAGTATGTACTTATACACTCCGCTTGCCTCGTCAGTCCACTTCGCCCAATCATCACATTTTATCTAAGAAATTAATTTTTAATTTTTAAATAATTTTACTTTTACATACAATATTACATTATTCAAAATGTAGTCAATTTACTTTACACTATTGTATCAATCATCACAACTCTAGTGCACGCCAATTTCTTTTTCTTTTTGCCTTATCTAATGCAAGTCACTCATCAATCGCTCGTCACATATCATCGATTCGTCATTCGTGTAGCAATTTTACTCATCATGCAAAATGCCTTTGCATACAAAAAAGCAGTGGACTCACTCCACTGCTTTGTGTCTTTTGTCTTGCTTTGTATTAAGTTCTTTGTATCTTATGAGTTCGACTTCACCTTTGTTCTTAAAGTTTCTCTTTACTGTTTCGTAGTAGTACATCTCGTTCTTTTGCATAACTCTCTTCGAGCCTATGTTCTCTCTTTCGAAGCAGCCAAATATATTCTCTACGCTATGTTCTTTATGAAGTGCTTCCTTAAAGGCTTTAAGTGCTTCGCTCATGTAGCCTTTGTTCCAGTACTTTGGGCTAAGGCAGTAACCGAACTCTGCGTCTTTTAGATTCTCTCCAAAGATTCTCGCGTCTATGGTGCCTATCATCTTATTATTTTCTTTTAGGACTATGGATTTAAGTACGTAGGAGTCTTTCTCTTTTGCTTCTTTGCTTAGTAAATCTAAGATTTTCTCTGAATCTTTGACTGTTTGATGTGCTTTCCATGAAAGATATTTTGTCACTTCTTCAAGTTTAGCGTATTCAAACATGTCTTGTGCATCACTGACTTTTGCGTCTCTTAGGATTAGTCTATCTGTAGTAATGTCTTTCATTAAAATTTTCTTCCCTTATATATATTTTTTTGTTTATATTTTATTCGTATGCTTGCTCGTAGATATTGATTACGTCTTGTAGTTTTAGGTCTGAGTAGCTTGTCTTGTATACGCCTGTCTTCTTTGCCATAGCTTCAATCTTATCCTTTGGTACTCCAAGTTCTTTAAGTGTTGTTGGTGCACCTATGGATTTGAAGAATTCTTGCAATCTTTCTATAGACTTAAGTGCTGCTTCGTCGTCTGTCATCTTAGATGTGTCCATCTTCCAAACGTTTTCCGCCCATCTTCTAAATTTCTTTTCATGTCCCTTGTAAACATATTTTAAGTAATTTGGATGCATTACTGCAAGTCCCATGCCGTGTGAAACGTCGTAGAAGGCTGATAATGTGTGTTCAAGTCTGTGGCTTAGCCAGTCTGAACGCTTTCCTAGTGATGTTAGGCCGTTGATGGCAAGTGTTGATGCCAACATAAGGTTGGCTCTTGCTCTGTAGTTTCTTGGGTCGTCTAGTGCTATATAGATATTTTCGATTATAGTTTTCATAAGCGCTTCGCTGATTTCGTCTGTTGTATTTTCTTCGTCTGGCATTGAGAAGTACTCTTCCATAATGTGACTGAACATATCTACTGTGCCACTGATTAAGTGGTGCTTAGGTAGTGAATATGTGTATGTTGGATCAAGTATTGAGAATTTTGGATAGCATGGATCGCCGCCGAAGCTTAGCTTTAATTGTTCCTGCCAGTTTGTGATAACGCCGCCGTTGTCCATCTCGCTTCCTGTGCCTGCCATTGTAAGCACGCTTCCTAGTGGAGTTGCATCAAGTACATCGTCTTTGTCGATAAAGTATTTTTTCCAGAAGTCCTCATCTGTCTTTGCACCTGCAGCTATTGCCTTAGAGCAGTCAATAGTTGAGCCGCCGCCAACTGCTAATATGAAGTCGATGCCATTGTCCTTAACTAGCTTTATGCCTTCATAAACTTTCTCTACTCTTGGGTTTGGCATTATGTCTGAAAGCTCGTAAACTTCCTTGCCTTCAAGTGCTTCCATAACCTTGTCGTAGATGCCGTTCTTCTTGATGCTGCCCTTGCCATAAGTAAGTAAAACCTTCTTATATGGTTTCATCTCTTCCTTTAGTGCTCTAATTGATCCTTCTCCAAAATGAATTTTAACTGGATTGTAAAAATAAAATGCGTCCATCTTTCTCCTCCTATTACTTAAATATCTTTGTAAATAGCTTTGCTGTCTCTTCCTCATCTGCGATGAAGTAAGACGCGCCGCCTTCAAACTTATCTGTGCCTGGTATTGTCTCTATAGTAAGCTTGTCTGGCTTGTAGGCTGTAAATACCTTTGCCAAATCAAGCATCTCATCTATGCTAATGTTTGTCAAGACATGCTCAAGTCCTGCTTGTATCATGCGCGGAAGCTTTGCAATGTTCTTTGCGCTAAGTGTTTGCTTCATAAGCTCCTTTATAAAGTACTGCTGATGAGTTACTCTACCGACGTCGCCAAGGAACTTATCACCCTGTCCTTCGTTCGACTTTCTGAATCTAAGAAACTCCATCGCCCTTTTACCATCGAGCTTTTGCTTGCCCTTCTTTAAGTGAATGTGTAGTGGTGGTGTGTCTGTTGGGTCATCATAGTCCATATCAAACGGCACATCTACTTCTATGCCGCCTATGATGTCGACTATAGCCTTAACACCTTTGTAGTCCACGGCAATGTAATTAGTAAAGTCAACATTCGAAAACTCTCTAAGTGTATCAATAGCCGCGTAAGGTCCGTCCTTTGCAAAAGATGCGTTGATCTTTCTTAAGCCTTCGTGATTTACTATCTTGACCTTAGTATCTCTTGGCACGCTCACAACATTAACCTTGGCTGTCTTCTTGTCAATCTTTACTAGCATCATAGTATCTGATGGATTACCTGTAGTAAAGTACCTATCCTCTCCAGTCTTGCCATCAAGCCTTGCAAGCTTTTGCTTGATATAGCCAAGGCCGTTCTCTCCATCTATACCGAAGAAGGCAAAGACTAGCTCGCCTTCAAGCTTCTCTGTTGTCTTTTGATTGATCTTAGTCTCATCAACTATAACTAGTTTGTTGTCCTTCTTAGAAAGCTTCTTATAGTAATACAAGCCGAAGAACAATATGCAAACTAGTATTGTTATTAAAAATATTTTAAAAAATTTAATGAATTTCTGCATTTAATATTACCTCATCTCCCGCTCTGCTCATAGCTTTGAACTCTCTAATTACAAAGTACATTGCAAGTACAAAGGCTATGAAGTCTGCGATTGGTGTTGCGTAAAGTGCTCCAAGTATTCCATAGAATTGTGGCAAAACTATAATCAGTGGTAGATAGAATAAAACCTGTCTTGTTAATGAAACAAAGATTCCAAGTTTCGCCTTGCCGATGGATGTGTAGAAGTTTGCCGTGATTGGTTGAAGTCCGTTTAGCGCTGTCATGATCATAGTGATTCTTAGTAGTATAGTTGTAAACTCCATATATAGTTCGTCACCTTTACCGAAGATGTTTACGAAAATTTGCGGCCATATTTCAACTAGCAAGAAGAAGACCGTGCTGTATATGATTGACACCTTAATGGTTGTTAGGTAGGTATCCTTTACACGTCTGTATATCTTTGCTCCGTAGTTATAACCAATGATTGGCTGACCACCTTGTGCAAGTCCTATGTTGAAGCCGATCAAGACTATATATAGCTTCGAGGCTATACCGACCGCGGCTAGTGGTATGTCGGGTCCGTACTTACTCATCGCTCCGTAGTATGTCATAACGTTATTCATAACTATCTGAACAACTACCATTGCTAATTGATTGATGCATGCTGCCGAGCCAAGCTTCAATATAGCTGCTAGCTCCTCTGGATGTATCTTGAAATCCTTTTTACGAATTGGATTATCTTTCAAGAAGAATATATAATACAGTGCTAGGACAAAGCTTACTGCTTGACCTATGAAAGTTGCCCACGCAGCACCCTTGATGCCCATCTTTAAGTGAATCATAAATATGTAGTCCAAGATAACATTAAGTATTGCACCTGTAACGTTTAGCATCATCGCATACTTTGGCGAACCGTCCGCTCTGATTATGTGCGAGAGTGCTATTGAAAACACAACGAAGACTATCGCAAGTGATGTTATAAAAGCGTAGTCGTGTGCGTAGTGAAATATATTGTCACTCGCGCCAAATAGCCTTAACAATGGATCTAGAAAGGATATGACTATAACGAGCTCCACAATTGACACGAAAAGCAGTCCTGTGATGCCTGTCGCAACAATCCTTTCTGCTCTCTCGTCGTCGCCTCTACCCTTGTATATACTGAAGTTCGACGCAGTTCCTATGCCTAGTAGTAGTGCTAGCGCCGTAGATATTATGCCTATGGGAAAGCTAACTGTCGTTGCCGCATTGCCAAGGTGACCTACAATGTTGCCTATGAAGATCTGGTCAACTATATTGTAGATGGCGCTTACCAAGAATGATAGTATAGATGGCACTGCATACTTTATTAATAATTGATAAATTGGTTTTCTAACTAAGGGATTGTCGTATCTATCCTCTCTCATCTCATCTTGTCTCCTATACAAAATTGTCGTAGTCATGGTCGTCGTGAAGGAGTGTAAACTCATCTGCATCGCACTTATAAATCTTAAGGCTTAAGCCCTTTATAAGCTCTACCCTGTTTGCGTCCTTTAAGTCAAGTCCTTCAAGCACAGTTGTTATGACTCTAAGCTTGCTTCCGTGCGTTACAACTAGAACCTTCTCATAGCCGCATTTAATCAGTTCCTTCAAGAAGGCCTTCGCATCCTCTAGTGCATCCCTGTATGGATATATACCGCCTTCATTAAATAGGTCAGGCCTTTGCATAATAAGGTCCTCACGCTCTGGATCAGTAGCAACGCTCTCTGCCCAAGTCATACCTTCATGACTTAACATGGATACCTCGCGCAGTGTTCTTCTTGGCCTTATCTCAAGATTTAAGGTCTCGTTAATAAGCTTGGCACTGTCCATAGCCCTCTTTTGATCAGAGGAATATATGAGCTCTATGCCCTCACCTCTTAAACGCTCTCCAAGCTCCTTCGCCTTCTCTTTGCCTTCAATTGTAAGAGGAGAATCAAGTAAACCTTGAATTCTCCTCTCCTTATTGTATTCTGTTAAACCGTGCCTTGTAAAATATATTATCATTAATTTACGTTTTCAATAAGAGCCTTCATAGCTACTGGGAAGTCTTCCAAGCTTAAGTCGTATATAGCCTTTGCGTAGTCTCTAATTTCCTTTTGCGCATGGCCATCCATCCTTTGCTTGATGAAGTGTGCAACTGATTGTAGCGAGGCTGTCCAATACCATCTTACATATAAGCCATAAGCTGGTAAGAATAATCTTGCTTGCTCAGAGCAAATGCCGTCTTCCATAGCCTTTTCGTATAGGCCTTGGCCCTTTTCAATAAGCTCAAGAAGCTCTTTAGTATATTCTTTTCCTAATTCAGCAGCAACCGGGTCACCGCTGCCTTGCTTTTTATTATCCGGCATACTTCTCCACTCGTTCTCGTTCGGAACGTAGAAGACAGGCTCTTCAGTAACGTAACGTCTTGAAGACTCGTTCCAGCCGTTCATAGTGTCGCCAATGCCTTCCATGTGAGATGAACCTATGATGTACTTCCACCATTGTCTAGCAACCATAAGTGGTGCGTAGACTTCGAATTGCAGCATAGCATGTCTAAATGGCGATGTGTGATCGTGCTTAGCTAAGAAACTTATTAGCTTCTCGTCATTTTGATCAAGCTCGAAGGATTCTTTTTGATAAGAAACCCTCGCTGCATTTACTACTGTAAGGTCGCTACCCAAATGGTTTACTAGCCTTACGTAGCCATTGTCTAAAACTTTTAACATCTTATCCATAATCTTAATCCCTATTGTTCTTAGGCGAGTAGTTTGGAGTCTCCTTAGTGATAGTTATGTCATGTGGATGGTTTTCAATTAGCGATGCGCCTGTAATTTGAACGTATCTTGAATTAGTCTTAAGTGTAGGGATGTCCTTGCATCCAAGGTAGCCCATACCTGATTTCAAGCCGCCAAGTAATTGATATATAACTTCTCCAACTTTGCCCTTGTAGTGAACTCTACCTTCAACACCTTCTGGTACATACTTTTTAGCCTTTGATTGGAAGTATCTATCAGATGAACCAGCCTTCATTGCTGCAAGTGAACCCATACCTCTGTATTCTTTGTATCTTCTACCTTCGAAGATAACTTCTTCTCCTGGTGATTCGTCAGTTCCTGCAAATAATGATCCCATCATGACAACGTCTGCACCAGCAGCTATCGCCTTAGTTACGTCTCCAGAGTACTTGATACCACCATCAGCGATGATAGGTATACCAGTTTCTTGAGATGCTCTGTAAGCTTCCATGATGGCGCTTACTTGTGGAACACCAATACCTGTAACAACTCTTGTTGTACAGATAGATCCAGGTCCTATACCAACCTTAACGCAGTCAGCACCAGCATCCATTAGAGCCTTAGTGCCTTCGTAAGTTGCAACGTTACCTGCTATAACTTGTAAGTCAGGGAAGTTTTCCTTGATCTTTCTAACAGCATCAAGTACGCCCTTTGAGTGACCGTGTGCAGTGTCTAGAACGATAACGTCAACCTTTGCATCATATAGAGCTTTAACTCTTTGAAGCATATCTTCAGTTATACCTACAGCAGCACCGCATAGTAGTCTTCCTTGTGAGTCCTTTGCAGAGTTTGGAAACTCGATTGACTTTTCTATATCCTTAATAGTGATAAGGCCTCTTAAGTGGTTCTCGTCATCAACGATCGGAAGTTTTTCAATCTTGTGAACCTTCATAACTTCCAAAGCCTCGTCCATGGAAACACCTTCCTTGCCAGTTACAAGATGATCCTTAGTCATAACTTCGGCAATCTTCTTTTCCATGTTAGTTTCAAATCTCATGTCCCTGTTAGTGATGATACCAACTAGTTTACCGTCTTCATCAGTTATAGGCACACCAGAGATTTTGTACTTTTTCATAATGGCTTCAGCATCAGCAATCTTATGTTCAGCAGATAAGTAGAATGGATCAGTGATAACACCATGCTCACTTCTCTTAACTCTGTCAACTTCGATAGCTTGGTCCTCTATAGACATGTTTTTGTGAATTATACCAATACCGCCTTCTCTTGCCATAGCGATCGCCATCTTTGATTCAGTTACTGTATCCATGCCAGCACTCATCATCGGTATATTTAGTTTGATCTTCTTAGTTAGTCTTGTTTCAGTGCTAGTTTCCCTAGGCAAAATTTGTGAAAAATTTGGCACTAGTAGTATATCGTCAAATGTCAGTGCGTTTCCAATAAACTCCATCTTTTACACCCCTTCTTCGTAATATTTAAGTACTAATATCCCAAGTACTTTTGTGCTTCGATAGCGCATGTGCAGCCTTCAGCTACAGCAGTTGCTATCTGTCTAATCTTTTTATCTATAATATCGCCGCAAGCAAACACACCTGGTATGGATGTCTTTACTCCGTCAGTTTTTATGAATGCTCCCGCCATCTCTAAGCTATCCTTGATTAGCTCAGTGTTAGGCTTTTGTCCGATGTAGGCAAAGATTAAAAATTCGTCCTCGCCGTTTTCAAATATCTTTTCTTCCTTTTCGTTAGAGTCGTATATGCAAACTTCAGTGATCTTGTCCTTAGTTCCGCTTGCACTTACAATCTTTGAAGATGTCATAGCTTCGATGTTGTCAGAATTTTCAATCTTTTCTCTGAACTCATCAATCATGCCAAGCTCATCTCTCTCTTCGATAAGGTAGACCTTCTTTGCAAGCTTAGAAAGGTGTAGTGCTTCCTTTGCTGCTCCGTCTGAACCACCTGCTACAAAGATGATTCTGTCTTCAATCTCATCATCAAGTCCTAGTGCTGAGTGTTCAACACCAATTTCCTTTTCGTTCTCAAGACCTAAATCCTTTGGAGTAGAACCCATTGCAATTATAACGACCTTTGCATTGTAAGAATTTTGTCTAGTCTTTACCTTCTTCACTTCATATTTTAAGTCAAGATCAATAACCTCTTCATACTTAAGCTCGATGTCAGCGTCTGCGATTTGATTTTCAAGCTTCTCTCTAAAAGTCTCACCTGACTCGTCTTCATCTAGTCCAACATAGTGTGTCACGTGTGAAACACCTTTAATAAGTCCTCCGACTTCGTCCTTTTCTAATAAAAGCACATTGAAGCCACGGCTCTTTGCATATAGTGCAGCAGATACACCTGCAGGGCCGGCGCCCACTACAATAATATCGTACATTTTATCCTCCTTTACTAATAATTAAAATTATCTTCATATCATTTTATCACATATTCAAGTCTTTTTCAAGCATTGACTAAGATATTTCTTCATATTTTTTCCTTATCTACTTCTCAGTATAGACCTCGTTAATAAAATAGAGGAGCTCCTCACTCCTCTTATCTAACTACTTATACTGTGCCCTCTCGCCACCTATTAGCTTAGGTCTTCTTCTAACAAGTGTAAGGTGAGCCTCACCTATCTCTTTCACGCTTACTCTAACAGGTACAGCAACAGGCTTGATGTGCATGCCTATAAAGGTGTCACCTATGTCGATACCACCGTGACCTTGTATATACTCAACAACTACAGGCTCATCTAGCTTCTTATATGCGATAGTCGCCATAGAACCTCCAGCATGCATCTTAGGAACAACACTTACCTCTTCTAAGAAGTACTTCTCCATGCACTCTTTTGTAGTAACTATAGCCCTGTTCAAGTGCTCGCAGCATTGGAAAGCAGGGTAGACCTTGTGCTCTTTGGCAAAGTCCATAAAGGCTTCGATGAATTCCTTTGCAACATCCATAGACGATGCCTTGCCAATCTTGCCACCAACGACCTCACTAGTCGAGCAGCCAACAACAAGTATCTCGCCTTCTTTTAAATTTGCCTCAGCTTGAAATTCATCAAGTACCTTCTTAAGCGCCTCTTTGTATTCCATATATATCACTCCTTACTACTATCTATATACCCATTCTATACCAAAGGTCCTAGCTTGTCAATCCGCTCATATAAAAACGCCCCCATGCATTATGCACGGGAGGCGCTTCTCTTATTTATCTACAATTGTTAGCACTATGAGCCTTTGATTCTTCGTCTCATAAGTGCAAGTAACTAGATTAATGATCTTGTCATCTTCCTTAAGTTCGTAGCCTGTGTCATACACAGCACGCTTCTTAAGAAAATCGTAGAACTTCTTTCTTGCTTTGAAGCTTTTGTAATCCTTTGGATTGATGTAGGTCTTGCCAGAGACTATGCCTGCAAGGACGCAAGTGGTTCTAATGTCTTGCTCCCTTGTGTATATAGTAAAGCCAGTCTCTTTAGGTTCATCCTTGAACTTATGAAGCGATGCAAACATCGTTCCGTTCTTAATCATGTGCCCATATATCATAAGCATAGGATCATCAATCGATTCGTTCCTATAGTCTAGGAAGATGGAACCCGCAAGGTTCTTCTTGCCATTAGCCGCGTAATAGAGGTAGTGGTAGTTGTCCCTTCCCTTTACTACTGGGTAGTCAATGCTGCCTTCGTCCGACTTAAGCCAGAACTTTATGTCCTTGTTGATGGCCTCCAAAGCGTCGAAGTCAATCTTCTCTTCTTTAGCCTCATCATTTGCATCAGTCTTCACATCTTGACTTGCCTTTGCAAAGCCCTTGTCTTCAATTTCCTTATAGATATACTCAGCTTCACTCTCTTGCTTTTTTGTGTCAATGTATGAGTAGACCTTATATATTATAAATAGAGCACTCATAGCTATGAGTATATTAACTAATATCTTCGATCTCTTCATAATCTCTCCCTAATCAGCAAGATACTTTCTTTTGATAAACACTAAAGCGAGTAATAATACAAACGCGAAGTATATAGAACTTAAGTCTTCACTAACGCCAGTCTTAGGAATGATGTTGTCATCGTGTGGCTCTTCATGTGGCTCTTCATGTGGCTCCTCGTGTGGTTCCTCGTGTGGTTCCTCATGTGGATTTTCATGTGGCACTTCATTATTTCTTATAGTGAAGCCGTCTTCAATGCTGCCAGCATATTCAACTTCGAATTCTCTCTCGCCTATCTTAGTGATGCCCTTTGCCTCGCCCACTTCTCTTACAGTGTAGACGATGTCCTTACCGTCAGCATCCTTAGCTGGTAGATCTTCAAAGCTTGCACTCCAAGAGCCATTAGCTCCTAAAGTAAGCACCTTGCCAGTAGCTTTGCCGTTGGCATATAGCTCAACTTGTATACTTGGTGTTGCTCCGCCATTAAGAACTTTCCATACCTTGTTTACAGAGAATCTAATCTTAAAGTTCTTAGGGTTCTCGTTTGGTCCTGGTGGTGTCTCAGGTGGCACTTCAGTGTTCTTAGCCTTGATAACAAAGCCTAGTTCATCATCACCCTTGTCGATAGTTTCAAATTCAACTTTGTAGCCAGTAGAGTTTACTTCCTTAAGTTCATACTTATAGTAAGTAGTCTTCTCAATAGTCTTACCTTTTACAAGGTTTCCCTTTTCATCTAAACCGTCTTTTTTGACTTCTATAATCTTCTTGAATAATGGTAAGTTATTAACCATGTCAGTGAAATTATTTTCTTCATTAACAACAAGTTGTAGCGGCTTGCCATTTTTGTCAGTAAGTTTTACTTTTTCGCCAATTTGATTACCATCTTTATCAGTATGATACTGATAGATGTCAAACCTCATCTCAGGTCTGTTCTTTGTAATCTCTTTACCGTGTCTATCAAAGAACTCTTTGAATAATCTTATGAAACGATTCTTTTCAAGATATATAGTAACAGTGTTTGAACCCTCAACATCGTTTTCAGATATTAGGTCTTTGTCTTTGTCAAGTAAGTTACCTAAGTTAAAGAAGTCTTTTGCATCGCCAATTTCGTGCAATTCGCCTTTTTCGTCCTTGCTGCCCTTAGCAATGTATTTAACTTTGCCATCTTCAATCTTGGCATCAAGCTCAGGTATCATCATTTGAAGTATGAATTCCTTAGTTGACTTATCATCAAAGCCTTCGTCTTCTGTTGCAAATTGTACAGCAGTTACCTTTGCTAAGTCTTCTTTCTTAACATCTTTAGCTTCTTTAAATGCACCATCAATCATGTATAAGGCCTTGAAGCCCTTTGGTACTATCGCGTAGTCTCTAAGAACTGGTCTAAGTCCCTTTTCTTTTGAAGCGAACTTGCTATCGTCAAGACTCCAAGTGTATATAGTTGAGCTTCCGCTCTCACTTGTCTTAATAATACCGCTGTCACGAGTAACTCTGATCTTGTAGTTAAACTCTTGTCCAAACTTTATTCTTGCATTGCCCTTGAACCAACCTTCTGCAGTTTCCTTGTCAATAACCTTGCCATCTTCATCAAGTAGTTGCAAATACTTATTAACCTTGCCCTTGTGACCTTCTTCAACAATGATGTCCTTGTGACCGTAGCGTAACTTCGCCTTGTCGCCGAAAGCTGCATGATTAGTGTAGATTTGTCCCATGTTTAGTCTGTCTGCAGCTTCCTTATAGTTCTTTCTATCAATTAATACATTTTCTAATTTAAATGTAAATTGATTTTCTGAACCATGTGGCGCTTCAAATTCTGGTAGCCAAGCAAGAACTGCTTGAACCTTTTGTCCTTCTTTAATTTTGCCATTTACTTTAGCATCTTCGATAGCTTTTTTAAGAACTTCAGCCTTTTCCTTATCTACTTTGTTTGAAGATTTGCTTAGTTTTTCATATTCAGCCATTAAGTCATCTGTGTAGAAGTACTTAATACCATCTAAGAACTCCTTATACTTAGCTGGATTAGCAAAGCCAATGTTTGCACCGTTATTCATCAAGGCTAGCTTGTCAACTTTTAGATTAGTTGTAGTTACGCCCTCTTTGAACTTCAAAATGTCTGGCAATATGTCCATGATTAAGGCATTTTTATAAACATAGTAGCCTTCTTTATTGTAGTATTCATCCTTATAATCTGGATCATTTTTCTTTAGCTCTGCGTCAGACATGATTTTGTTATTCTTCTTAAGCTTGTCAACAGTTATGTCAATAGTGAAGTCAACTTTGTGTTCTTTTATTTCGCCATTTTCTTTTTCAGATAAGTCGAAGTGGTCTTTGTTAGCATCTTTTTTAACTTTAGGATTTTCTGTCTCAGGACCCTTGCTTGTTGGCTCGTAGTCTATGGTGAATGATGAAGACGTATGATTAAGATCTCTTGAATCATCCGCATCAGCTTGAGTATCATCACCGTGATTATGACCTGCCTCTTCGATACAATGTCCAAGTCCTGGATAGCAAATTTTCTTCTTCCAGTCCTTGTCGTTGCCAAATATGCCTTGGCCTTGATTGTCCTTTGTAAGCTTATAGTCAGCAGAGTTTTTGAATTCTCTTCTGTTGTAGCCTTCCTTAGCCATGTAGTAAGCTGCAAGGTCTATTTCTTGAGCTACCTTGTCTTTGTACTCTTGTGACTTGAAATCAAAATCAGCTTTCTTTTTCTTTACAAGAGTTTCGATAGTCTTAGCAGCCTTTCCTTCACCAACATACCATGGATTAACTGGATGGTAGTATTTGTTCTTGATGCTTACCTCGCCATTGATAGCTAGGTCTTCGTAGCTAAGATCTTTACTGCTACCTTTAATAATAGTATACTTTTCGTCGCCTTTTATATAGTTTTTTGTGTTATCAAACTCTACAAGATCAACAAAAGTTTTGCCTTTAATATTATTGTAAGCGGCTTCCATAACTTTTCTGTAGCTATCTTCTTTTTTGTCCCAATCAGCCGCCTTGTCTTGCTTTAGTATTTCTTCGTAAAGGTACTTGTCCTTATTTGTAAGCGCCTTGCCGAACTCGTCTGTGTATGGAATGTCGATGCCAGGAACTATAACTGATGTTATACCAAGCTTCTTTTCAGTCTCAGGTGTCATAGCGCCGCCTATGCTTAGGTTTGGCTTTAAGGCGATTCTGATTGCGTTGAAGCGCATGTCGTTGTATTGGTAGTCGACCTTACTAGGATCAAGATACTTAAGTTTAAGTTTTTCAACTTCACCTTTTAGATTTTTTACAAAGTTTTCGAGCTTTTGCTTCTTAGTTGCCTCGTCATCACTAGAATTATTAATCTTGTTAATCTCTTCTTTAAGCTTCTTAGTAATTATCTCTACGCATTCTGTACCGTCAGCGTGTAGTTTTTTTACAAACTCTTTGACAATAGTTTCGCTATCATTAGCTGTGCCACTGTTATTTTGATTGTTGTTAGTATTACCAGCTTGTTTTAATGAATTAACATTATTTATTAAATCAATAATCTTTTTTTGATATACTTCTTGAACTGGGCTCTTAAATCCATTGCCATCTTTATCGTAAAAAGCGTTGTAAACTTTAATTTTTACTAAGCCTTTGCTCTTGTCACGAGTGATTACAACATCAAATTGTTTTCCATTTGTTCCTTTTTTTATAACAATCGGATTATTATCTGTTGCCCCATTAAGTGCAGTAATAATTTCATCACTTGTAATCATATACTCTTTTCCTAGTGGAACAAAGCGTCCTTCGATATAGTTTGGATTAACTCCAAGACGTATATCCTTAATTTGATTTAAGTAGAAGTACTTTTTGTCCTCTTGAAAATTAGCATCAGCTTTTTTATACTCTTTGCACTTATCTTCTGTGTCGTTAACGATGATTTCGTCATAGACCAATCTGTTGTCCATGTTGTGGTCTTCGATAACGATTTCGTTGTCTCCACCTGGGAACTCATTTCCTTTTTCGTTTGTGAATTTAATTTCCCAAAGCAGTGAACGCTCGATAGTTTTTTCTTGATTAGTATTAATATCTTTGATTACAAAACTTTCACCGTTTTTCTCAAATTTTGCATGATAAAGTCTGCCAAGCTCTCTTTGCAATATAGCAAGTATGTCAGTTTTTGCTTTGTTTGCCTTTGCTATTTCAAGATATGCTTTTGTATACTCTTCTCTTTTTGCATCAGTGACATCTTTATCATTTATAGCATCGTCCATCTTGCTTTTTGCTTTATCTACTTTTTCTTGTACCTTTAGTAGGCCTGTGATTAGTTTATCTCTTGCTCTATCATCAGCGCCTCTGTAGAAAATGTTGAAGAAGTGATAATCAGGTGTCTTTTCTAACTCGCTAGGTGCAGTCTTAGAAAATTCTGCCTTTGCTTCTTTCTTGTCTTTTAGTGTAAAGAATCTGTCAAGCTTTTTAACTCCATCATCTTCAGAGAATATGGATACTTCTTCATATCCGCCAGTGCTCTTTGGTCTCTTGTATCTCGCTTCTACATCTGCGTGAACATTGTAAACGATGTTCTTGCCTGCCAAGAAGTCTGGGAATTTTAGTCCATACCTTGCGTTTTGTACTGCATCAAAGATGCTCTTTTCTTCAGTAAGCTTTTCAACGCCCTTAACAACTTGAACCACTTTTGTAAAAGCAAATTCTGATAAAATTTCAGCGCTATCAACGCTTTCATAATATTCATAGTCGCCTATCTTTTTCTTTTGATAATACTTACCATTAACTTCATACAAGTCGTCTTTTTCTGCCTTGTAAGTTATCTTGCCTGTAATGTCTACTTCTTGTCCGTTTGCTGTATAAGTTTCTTTGATTTGTTTTGAAAGTTCAATGCCAGTATATGTTGTAAAGACTTTGTCGTCTATTACTTTATCTTTATCTGTAACTTCAACAAATCTCTTGCCATCGAAGTAGTACTTGCCGTTGATTGGATTATACTTGCCTTCAGCATCAGACTTAACAAAGTTGTTTGAGTCAACATAGATTTGCTTTTTTTCTTCTACAGTAACTTTTCTATTCTTTTCATTGTCTTGACCTGAAGTTACAGTTTTATCAACCTTGTCTTTACCAGTATTTTTGTCTTTAACAATCTTTGTAAAAGTGTATGTTTCGTTTGACTCTTCAACCTGAACATCTTCCATAAGCTTGCCGTACTTATCAACAAGCGATAAGTTTTCCTTGTACATTAAGCCGTCAACGATGTAGCCTTTGTCATTGAAGACTGCATTTTCTACTATGTGGTAGATCTTGCCATCTACTTCTACATACTTGAAAAGCACCTTGTCATTTTCTTTGTATTCTTTTATTTCTTTGCCAGTATAATCAACGGTTGATTTCTTACCATCAGTATCGATGAGTTGTAAGCCGGGTTGTCCTTTTAGTTTTTTGCTTTGAGCATCGTAGTAATATCTTCCGTCTTTGTAGAAGATGCCGTTTTCTATTATAGTTCCACCGTATGATGTCCTATTAACATCATTATTGTTTTCATCTTTTTCAGTGTAATCAATAATAACTTGCTTACCTGTGATAGTCGGTGTAACTTCTATTTGGCCTTTTTCTTCGTTGTTCTCAATTTTATTTGCAACGTTGCCTTCATATATATCGTGCACGCCTGTATAAATTTCAAGCTTGCCATTTTTGAATATATATGTCTTGCCATCTTTAACTAATTTTCCGCCTGCTATGTCTCCAATCTCTACGTAATTATTATTAATCTTTTGGTAAAGTTTGTTGTCTTCTACTTTGTAAGTATTACCCTTATCTTCGTAGTATTCTTTTGTCTCAACATCGTGCTTATTACCATTTCCATCATAATAATACTTTCCACTAGCACTTTCTAGAATTTTATCTACAAGATTTGCCTTTGTAAGTTTTTGACCGTTTAGAGTCAATTCATCATTAGCTCCCTTTTGAAGATTGCCAGGAAAGTCCTTTGCTTTTAGTTCTAGTGTGTAAGTTCCATCATTATTCTTCACATACTTAAGTTTCGACTTATGAATCCACTCTGCTTCTTTGCCTTCTGACTCGGGAACCTTAACTGTAATCTTTACATAAGATAGTGGTATCGATTCATTGCTTGATGAGTTGAACTCAATCTTGTCGATGTATGTCTTTGACTTCTTAAGTTCTGAGAAGAAATCGATCACCTTAGCAGTATCAGCAATAACTTTAGAGTCCTGAGTCGTACCAGCATCAATTTCTGGTATAGCCTTAGGATCTTGGTCACTTGTTGAGCCTTCTCCGTTTAGATGAGCTTCGTCTTCGTAACCCTTCTTTGTAATCAAGAAGTTCATTTCCTTTGTAGTTTCTCCAGCTGTCATATTTAGCGTAAAACCTGTGTGGAATGTCGACCTGAAGCCATCGATGTTGAAACGTAGTTGTGCTACTTTAAAGTCTTCAGTTGTTGTGAATGTAAATGTGCCATCATGATTGTCAATAAGATCAACAGGTGTTCCATTTAAGAAGACAAGGTTTCTGCCTTCGAATTTATCCTTAGAAATATTAGCTTTCTTTTCGTTTGCTGTGATAGTAAAAGTGAATTTTTGATTAGCTTCACCATCTCTATTGACTTGGACTAATAAATTAATATTTGTCTCGTCTGGTATATAGTAAGTTTTGTCTTTTCTTTCTAGCTTCTTGCCAGGCTTACCTGTGTAATCAAGCGGATAAACATAAATTTCTGGAGTGCCGTTAGTATACTTTGGTTTAATTTGTTTCTTGTCAATAGCTTCATCCAAGGCCTTTTTAGCATCATCATAATCTTTCTTTAATTTTGCTAATTCTTCTGCGCTAGTCTTACGTGCATTTTCTGGATTAAGTGCTTCTTCAAGTGCTTTCTTCGCAGCTTCAAAATTAGTCCATCTAGTATCAGTATTTTCTTCTACATTAGGAACATAAAGTGCCTTGTTTAATTCATCTTGAATACTTTGTTCGTCTGCGTCTAATTTACGCGGCGGATCAAATGTACCAAGCGCTTTATTAAACTCATCAAGCTCCTCGACTTTAAGTTTACCATCTTTAGCTTTCTTTTGAAGAGCTTCATACTTTTCCTTTATTACGTAGTACTCTTTAGTTCTGTACTTATCTGTAAAACGATCTAGGATAGCATCATTAAGCTTTTCATTTCCTGACTTAGCGATAGCTTCTAAGTACAATTTGTTGTACTCAGCCTCTAGTTCTTTCTTCTTAGCAGGATTTGGTTCTGCTTTAATTTCTTTTGCCTTCTCCTTTAAAGCTTCGTCTTCATTTTTATTAATCTGATCCTTTTTAACAACATCCTTTGTTGGCTTGCCATTATCATTACCATCATCTGCATTGCCACTATCTTGTGGATTTGGTGCAGGTGCAGGTGGTGTTTGTGGATCTGCAGGTGCTTGTGCAGGTGCTGCTTGTGCAGCTCTTTCTTGTCCCTCTACTTGTGCGTTCTCTACTTGCGCATTCGCATTTTCCTCTGTAGTCTTTTCCTCTGTAGCCTCTTGTGCTTGCGAAGGAACACTTTTATCTTCATCAGCTGTAGCTTTTTGTGAGTTGTCAGTGTTATTATCTTGAGCTAGTTCAGTCTCTTCACTACTTGCTGCTTTACTTTCCTCTGTTTCTAAAGGTGTTCCTTCATCACCATTAGGCTTTGGTTCTAAATTTTCTTCTGCGGGAGCTGTTTGTTGGCTCTCAACGGGTTTATTCTCTACGCTTTCTGCTAACAAACGATTGCCTCCAAACATAAGAACAGTTAGAACCACTGCGAGTATCATTACTCTTAATTTTCTGTTCATTTCTCTCCCTCCTTCCTTCATAAATTTTATAATATTGCTATTATAATAGAAGCATTATACCACTAATATATATTTAATGCAATGAGTTTAAGCTCACTGATATAAAAATAAAACGCTACCATAAAGCCATAAGCTCTATAAGCAGCGTTTATAACGATTCTTATTAAATTCCTTACAAATTCTTACAATTCAAAATCGTTTATGATCTTTAAGTACTTTTCTCTTTGTTCTTTGTTTTCTTCTTCGAAGACCCTTGTCTCTTCGTCAAGTTTTCTTTGCACATCTTCTGGCAAGTTCTTCATTGCAAATGGATAGACTACCTTGTTCTCTTTGTCTGCGTGTCTAATAAGTAGCGAGCGATAGCTCATAAGGTGGCCTATGAGTTCAAGGCGCGCCTCGTCTGATTTATCTTTTTCGTAGCTTTCAAGACTAAATTCTATCATCATGCGCTCGTAACGTGCTAGGTCGTGCTCAACAAGCATACCGCTTGTAACAAGTTTCTCTGCAAGCTCACCAAGATATTCTAACATAGCTTTGAAGACAAGGTCCTCTTCTTTTTTGTGATGATATTTATCTGCATAGTTTCTAATCACGTCTGTTATGGTCAATACATCATCCGCATTTACTGTGCCGTGCAAGATGTCTTTTGAAACTTTAAGTATATGGTCTGTGAGTTTAATTATATGTTCGTGTTCGCTTTTAAGTGTATCTATATAATACATCTTTTTCAACTCCTTTGCAAGTTCTTTATACCCTTTTTCTTGACTTTTAAAATATTTTATAATAAAATGCTCTTAAATAATTATCTTAAGGGGATGCACATATGAACAATTTATTAAGTAGGGAGGCTACCATCGCACTAGGACTTGTCTTTCCAGGTCTAATGACTGCCTTAGGTGCTGTGCCCGTATTTTTTACTAAGAATGTATCGCAGAAGCTTTTAGATATGATGCTTGGCTTTGCAGCAGGTATCATGCTAGCTGCGACTTGTTTTTCGCTTGTTATGCCATCGATTGAGTATGGTGGTGGCGACTTCAAAGCTGTTATAATCACTTCACTAGGTATCTTATTTGGCGCCTTCATCATTGACATGATTGACAAGTACTCGCCGCACGAGCACCTTATCGACAAAAGACGCGAAGGTGTCTCATCATCACTTAGTGAGATCTGGTTATTCATCATTGCGATAACCATACACAACTTCCCTGAAGGTATGGCAACAGGTGTAGGCTTTGGTACTGAGAACATTAACGACGGTCTTGCGCTTGCCCTTGGTATAGGCATTCAAAATATGCCCGAGGGTCTAGCCGTTGCGCTAAGTCTTGTGCGTGAGAAATACTCTGTGAAGTATGCCTTCATAGTTGCTGCACTAACTGGCTTAGTTGAGCCTGTAGGTGCCGCTCTTGGATTTGGCCTTGTTAATGTGTTTAAGCCTGTACTTCCAGTAGTACTTGCATCAGCTGCAGGAGCGATGCTCTTCGTTATCTGCGACGAAATCATTCCAGAGACGCACTCAAAAGGCTACGAAAGAGAAGCCACATACGGCATCATCTTTGGTTTCGTCATCATGATGGTCTTAGATATACTGCTAGGATAAAACTCCATACGATACAAAAACTGCCTTCTTGGGCAGTTTTTTTATGTCAATATATATTGTATATATGTACAAGGGGGAGTGCGAGATAATCGCACGCCTTGATAATTACTTCATTAATTTTTCTGCAAGTTCTCTGCACTTAGCTAGTGCATCTGCATCTGGATGGTCATATGCGATAAGTGCATCTACAACTGCGATGCCGCTGTCAGCGCATTCGTTTTTCCAAAGGTCCATCCACTCTCCACTGTTCCACTCGTATGAACCGAAGATAGCAACTTTTTTGTCTTTGATCACGTCTTTGATGCTGTCAAAGTAAGGTCTGAAGTAGTCCTCTTCAAGTTCTTCTGCTCCCATTGCTGGGCAGCCTAATGCAAGTAAATCTGCGTCCTTTGCATCGTCAACACTTGCTTCTTCAACTGTCAATAGTTTAGTATCTGCACCTAGCTCTTTAAGCTTTGCAGCGATTTCGTTCGCCATAGCTTCTGTGTTGCCTGTGCCTGACCAGAATATTACGCTCGCTTTCATAAAAAACCTCCTTTTGTTAGTCATTGCTAACTGAATTCATTATACAATATATTTTTATAAAAAGCAAGAGTATTTTGCAAATATTTTTATATAAGTGAAACGCTATGTATTAAGAAGCGCATAAGGCTTATGAAACGAGCTATATAGTAGCGGGCTTGCTATATAGTAGCAGGCTCCCTAAGATTAAAAAGCAGCTTAATATATAGATAAGATATAAAAAAGCTTCCCGTCATATGACAGAAAGCCTCCCTGTGAGTAACTACTCCAATGCTCCACCTCATGAGGAACCACTTCCTGCGGTACATGAGTAGCAATGGTTCATTGTTCTAATTTTTCTTCCGATTAAATCTTCTTTTTCGATATCAAAGATGCTCTTGTGCTCCCCTGATATCTTCATACCGAGTGCAAGGTTGAAGTCGCAGTCGTGAAGGCTGCCGTCGTAGTCGACCGAGAGCGTGTCAAGGCACATAAGTGCATCAACGGTGGCTGGGTTGAAGGCAGTGCATAGCCTTCCTAAGTACTTTTGCATATTGCCCGACCTATCTAACCACTCGCCAAAGCGTCCTATAGGTGCATTTGTCATGCTGTATAGATTGTTAAAGTCGATGTCATACCCCTCTTTAAGCTTGGTCCTATATATCGCCTCAAGTTCCTCTTGACCTGCTGGTATCATGGCTCCACTCGGATTATATACAAGGTTTAGCTGCAGTTCTTCATCTCTACCATAGCCAAGAGTGCATAGCCTTTGCAAGACCTCGATTGAGTCATGAAAGACGCCTATGCCTCTAACTTTGTCAGTCTTTACTTCCTCGTAAAATGGCAGTGAAGCAATAATCTCTACCTTGTGATCTTTTAAAAACTCAGGTAAGTCCTTGTACTCTTCATCCAAAAAGATGGTAAGGTTACTTCTAGTCATGAGCTTCTTACCCATAGACGAGGCTGTCTCGATGAGGTACTTATAAACTCTGCTCATCTCTGGCGCGCCGCCTGTTATGTCAAGAGTTGTGAAGTCCCACTCCTTTAATATCTCCATAGCCCTCTGTGCAGTCTTCATATCCATATCCTCACTCCTTGCAGGTGAGGCCTCGACGTGACAGTGCTTGCACGCAAGGTTGCACTTCCTCGTTATGTTTAGCTGCAGGGTCTTTGGCTCCTTAGCTAAGATATCGTACCCAACCATCTTTGCAAATGGCTGGACCGCTTCTTGTAAACTATCTAGATAAGACAATTACATCTCCATCTCGTCAGCAAGTTTCTTCATTTGAGTTGAGTAAGCAAGTACTGCTCCTCCTGTGATAGAGCTTGCAACGTGAACTGCTTCCATCATTTCTTCTTTAGTGTAGCCTTGGTCTAGGCATGCTGTTGTGTATGCTTCGATGCAATATGGGCAGTGGATAGCATGTGCAACTGCAAGTGCGATAAGTGATTTTTCTCTAGCTGTTAGCTTGCTGTCTTGGTATACACTTGCGTAATACTTCATGAAATTATCCCACATCTCTTTATTAAGTTCGCCTAGAGCACCTCTACCGAATTCTTGTAAATCTTTTCTTTCAAAATATTGACTCATTTTTATTCCTCCTTTATATAATGCTTGTCACCACTATTATACCAAAAAAAGAGCAGTTATATCAATAACCACTCTTGTATAAATAATATTAATAGTTTGTCTTATAAGTATAGATAAAATTATCTAAATCTTACGCTCGCACCGCTTTTGTTGTTTGACTTCTCAAGTATCTCTACCCAATCAAGTGACTTGCCTGTACCTATAGCAACGCACTCTACTGGATCTTCAGCAACTCTGCATGGTATACCTGTTTGCTCTGTAACAAGTGTGTCAAGGCCTTTCAAACAAGCTCCGCCGCCTGTAAGTATTATGCCTCTGCCAGAGATGTCGGCTGCAAGTTCAGGTGGTGTTCTCTCAAGCACTGTGTGAACTGCTTCAATGATCTCTTGAACCGGCTCTTTAAGCGCTTCAAGCATATCTGTTGATGATACAACAACGTTCATAGGTAGACCGCTCATAAGGTTTCTACCCTTAACTTCCATGTATTGCTCTTCTTCAAGTGGATAAGCGCAGCCTATAGTTACCTTTAGCTCTTCAGATGATCTCTCGCCTATCATCATCTTGAATTTCTTTCTAATGTACTTTGTGATTGCTTCATCGCAATTGTCGCCTGCAACCTTGATGGACTTACTTACAACGATGCCGCCAAGTGATATAACTGCGATGTCTGTTGTACCGCCACCTATATCTATGATCATGTTGCCGTTAGGTTGTGTGATGTCAAGTCCTGCGCCTATAGCTGCCGCGATAGGTTCTTCGATAAGGTAGGTCTTGATTGCGCCTGCTTCGTTTGCAGCTTCAATAACCGCTCTCTTCTCAACTTCTGTACAGCCGCTTGGAACGCAAACAATTAGTCTTGGCTTGAAAAGCATTCTGCCAAGTGCCTTTTGTATGAAGTATTTAAGCATTCTTTGTGTAACGCTGTAGTCAGAGATAACTCCTTCTCTAAGTGGTCTTATAGCGACGATGTTGCCTGGTGTTCTGCCAAGCATCTTTCTTGCTTCTTCGCCAACTGCCAAGAATTTATTTGTATATTGGTCTATCGCAACGACAGACGGTTCTTTAAGTACTATGCCTTTTCCTTTTACATAAACAAGTACACTAGCTGTACCTAAGTCAATGCCTACATCAGATCTTAATCCCATGCGTATCCTCCTTATTCCTCTACTCTATAGACTTTTGCGCCTAAAGATCTAAATTTCTCTTCAAAATCTTCATATCCTCTGTCGATATGGTATATGTCCGATAGCTTAGTATCGCCACTTGCGCATAGCGCCGCTATGACAAGGGCTGCTCCGGCTCTAAGGTCTGTCGCCCTAACTTCTGCGCCGTGAAGCTTCTCTACGCCTTTAACTGTCGCTGTTCTGTCTTCTACGTCAATATTGGCGCCAAGCTTTCTTAGCTCATCAACGTGCATAAATCTGTTTTCAAAAACTGTCTCTATAACCTCTGACTCGCCTTCGATGATGGTCTCAAGCGCCATAAACTGTGCTTGCATATCTGTTGGGAAGCCTGGATATGGTAGTGTCTTTACCTTAATCGGTTTAAGCTTCTTTGTTGCAACTATCCTTAAAGTGTCAGTATCTTCATATATGTCGCAGCCTGCCTCACGCAATTTAGCTATGACTGGTCTCATATGACTTACTATGACGTTGTTAAGTATGATGTCGCCATGTGTTGCAGCTGCAGCCACCATAAAAGTGCCTGCCTCTATCCTGTCTGGCATAATTTGATGAGTCGCGCCAAAAAGCTTTTCAACACCTCTAATACGTATAGTCGACGTACCTGCTCCGTATATCTTTGCGCCCATCTTGTTTAAGAAGTTAACCATATCAACAATCTCGGGCTCCATCGCCGCGTTGTCGATAACAGTCTCACCTTGTGCAAGTACGGCAGCTAAGATGATATTTTGTGTCGCACCAACTGAAGGGAAGTCTAGGTAAATTTTATTGCCTGCAAGGTTGTCTGCGTGAGCGAAGATGTCTGTGTACTCATCATTCTCCTCAACATCGACGTTGACGCCAAGTGATCTAAAACCTTTTAGGTGCAGGTCAACCGGCCTTGCTCCTATCGCACAGCCTCCCGGCATAGAGCTTCTTGCCTTACCCATCCTGCCTATAAGCGCACCCATAACGATGAAGGATGCTCTCATCTTGTGCATTAGTTGGTAGTCTACTTCGTATTTATTAATAGTGTTTGAATTTATTTTAATTGTATGTTCGTTTATCTTTTCAATCGTTGCTCCTAAGGAGGAAAGTACTTCGCACATAACTTCGACGTCTTTAAGTTTAGGTAGGTCCTCTAGTATGATGTCTTCAGTGCCAAGTATAGTCGCAGCAAGTATAGGTAAGGCGGCGTTCTTTGCACCGCTGACTCTTACTGTTCCAAGCAAAGGATTCGATTCTTGTATAAGTAACTTTGCCAATGAATTACCTCTTTCTATATTAATCAGTACTATTTTATCACATATGTTAAAATAATTCTACTATTTTCATAAAAAAAGTTCCCACACATTGCGTGTGAGAACTCAATAAGTACTTCTTGATTAAAGAGTATTAATATTCAACAAATTTTGATGCTGGTGCACTGCAGATAGGGCACTTTTCTTCTTCACCTGTTAGTGAGATGAAGCCGCATACTGGGCATAGGTATATCTTAGATACTTCTAGGTCCTTGCCTTGATCAACATATTCTTTTGCTTTTAAGAATAATTTTTCGTGAACTTTTTCTGCTTCAACTGCGAATTTCATTGCTGATACAGCGGCTTTTTCGCCTTGCTCTTCAGCTACTAATATGTAACTTGGATACATTTCTGTATGTTCAAAGTGTTCTCCACCTGCTGCTGCAAGTAAGTTTTTTGATGTTCCGTGATCTCCGAAACCTGCTCCTGATGTTACTGTGAAGTCACCTTCTAAGTCTTTCATTGCTCTGAAGTGTAGATGAGCGTGAACTCTCTCTGCTTCTGCTGTTGCTTCAAATAATCTTGCTACGTTCTTGAAGCCTTCCTTTTCTGCAGCTCCTGCCCAGTAAAGATAACGCATGTGTGCTTGTGATTCTCCTCCAAATGCTGATTGAAGGTTTGTTTGTGTCATTGCTCTCATAATTTTTCCTCCTAAAATTATATTTATAGCTCTGCTATCTATATTTAAAGGGTGCATTTAAGCACCCTCAAATACCTTAATTATTCTCTTCTACCTAGTTCCTTATCATATAGATATAAGCCAGTATAGCCATCTTTTAAGTTTTCTAATACTTCAACGATAGTTCTCATGTTGTCTTCTTCCTCAACTTGTTCCTTTAAGAACCAGTTTAAGAACTCAACAACTACATAGTTCTTTTCCTTAAGTGCTAGATCAAAGATGTTTTCGATTCTCTTTGTAACCTCTTGCTCATGTTTGTAAGCTGTCTTAAAGATTTCAAGAACTGATTTGTATTCCTTCTTTGGTTCAGGAATAGCTTTTAGTTCAACTCTTTCACCGATTTCTTCGATGAAGTTTTTAAACTTTGTAGCGTGTTCATATTCTTCTTGAGCTTGTTTGTCCATGAAGTGAGAGAAGCCATCCCAAGCTTTGTCCTTTAAATCATGTACCATAGCTAAGTAAATATAGCCACTTTCCAATTCAAAATTGTATTGTTCTACTAGAGCATCTACAACTTGCTTACTAATTTTCATATCAATTACCTCCTAAATGTAACTTATATTAATATCTTTATAGCCAAGGCTTTGCAGCATTTTTCTTAAAATCTTGTCCGCATTATCTTGCGCCCTTTCAAGTATGCCGTCCTTCTTAGCCTTTAGCTCTCTTGCATTCAATTCTTTCTTAAGTGTCTCTTGGTAGTCTCCCAAGTCAAGTGGATTAAATATATTGTTCTTTTGATCAAGTATGACCATGGACTTCTCATCAAGCACGCTATCTGTGATAGTAGCCTTAGGTACTTCAAGCTCAACTTTAGTATCGCTTACGTCCTTTACTACCGCCTTTGATAAGTCTATGCCGGCCTTTATGTAGCCATTATACTTAATGATGTAGCTTTTGTCTGTGAATGGTATCTTCATATCCATAAGAGTCAAGCTGTCCTTGTATGTCAATATGTCGGTGTAGTTGTACTCGACAGTTACTAAGTCTCCTATGTCTTCTATGGAAGCCTTTAGATTGTCAACTCTTTCTTCCTTATTCACCCCAATAAACTTCTTTCTAAAAACGAAGAAGTAGATTGCAATGATGGCAATAAGTATAAGTACTAGCAATCTGTAGAAGCGAAGTCTTCTTTGCCTTTGCGATAATCTACTCATACTAAACCTCCGGTGTATACATCTCAAAGACGCTGTAGACAGGAACTTTCTCATCCATCAAAGCCTTTAAGATGGCAGGTATATTTCTTATCTCAGTTTGGATTTGAAAACCGTTGTATCTAAAGACTATGTCCTCAGACTTAATGTCTTCCAAACTAGAAAGTAGCTTCACTATATTATACTCAGAGTAGTCTTCACTTTTGTAGTCAACAATAAAAAAGATCTTCTTTTTCTTGTCATACTCCTTCTGAACATCTATCCTATTGATAAGAAGAACGTCATTCATTATATTCATCCTTTCCTTGCACTTAGTATCATCTGTTATTAATATACCCATGAGGCTTTTAAAATAAACAAAAATTTATTTTTATAGGAAAATATTAGCATTTTTTGATTTTGGAAAAAAAAATAAGCTTAAGTAAAAACTTAAGCATGGTGCCCAGAGCCGGGATCGAACCAGCCACACGTAGATTTTCAGTCTACTGCTCTACCGACTGAGCTATCTGGGCAAATTGGTGGACCTTCAGGGACT
>QWBY01000531.1_pt1 | contig 26614 bp, 24 predicted proteins | sample 1972471 | NCBI WGS metagenome assembly QWBY01 (sample SAMN09866722, study PRJNA288562) | Human gut metagenome isolate term6_stool, whole genome shotgun sequencing... | reverse complement strand
AAAGCGCATCAGCGCCGGCTTATCCAAGCCGTACTTGGTACAGGCGTGCATAATCTGGGGATTTTCGATTAGGCGCACAAACACGCGCCCCAAACTGTAGTAGCCCCCATATTGATCTTGCAGGTCACGAGGATACTCATGGAGGGCGAGTTCAGATTGTGCACGCGAGGTACGTCCCAGCGCTTGGATTAAAGCGTCAGCGGCCCGCCGTCCGGCGAACATTCCCGGAGCTATTCCTTCCCCATTGAAAGGAGACACCATTCCGGCGGAATCACCGACCAAAAGCAACCCATTTTCGTAAACCGGTTTGCGATTAAATGCCATCGGCAAGGGGGCAGACCGGAGCGAACCCACCATATTTTCTTCAGTCAATCCCCATTCTTCGGGCAGATTGGCCACCCAGCGGTGGAAGATTTCTTTATAGGGCAACTTAGTGGATTGGGCTCCGGAGGATACTGACCCTAGTCCCACATTGACCAATCCGTCACCCATCGGGAACAGCCAACCGTATCCGGGAAGCAGATTTGATTTGCCAGGCTTGCCATCCCACAGTTCCAAGTGAGATTCCATCATGGTTTCGTTGCCGCGAGGGGAACGGAAATAGGCTCGCGCCGCTACCGCCATCGGACGATTCTTGAGGGGGCTGCGCCCTTGCCGCGAGGCTAGGCGGGCATTCGCCCCGGAACAATCCACCACATATTGCGCACGGAAACTGACTTCCTGTTTTTTCCGCGTCTCGGGGTCACGCTTAATCGCGCTGACCCCGCTAGCATATCCGTCGCCATCGGTGAGTAAGTCCTGAACCACAGTACTTTCCACCAGCCGGGCACCCGCGGCTACTGCCTGGTCAATTAACCGGTGATCTAGCTGGATGCGTTGACGGGTAAGTCCATAGGCGGGCAAGGAGCCAGTTTTCGGCCAGGGCAAAGTAATCCGATGCCCGCCCCCGATTACACTCAATCCGTAATTAGGCTGCCAACCTTCTGTCAGGGGATTAATCCCCATCGCCAAAATTTCTTTAACCGCTCCGGGGGTTAGACCGTCACCGCAAATTTTGTCCCGTGGGAAAGCAGATTTTTCTAACACGAGGACGTCAATGCCGGCTTTAGCTAGGTGATAGGCCGTGGCAGCCCCTGCCGGGCCGGCACCCACTACCAGCACCTGAAAGCGATCGCCTGCAAGCTGATCCGCCATGCCTGAACGCCCCTCCCGTGCCATGTTTCGTTCCTGCCTCTACCTTGATGTCGGTAGGCAAACCGAGGATTTTAGGCAGCCTCCTCACGCCTGTCCTAGGCTAACCTGCTTTTTTATTTGCCTAAAGCCACAGAGGTTTACGCTGGCAAACCTAATTTTTTCAGGACCTAAGTCCATGACATATTCTAAGTGATTAAGCAAGGGATTTATTACTTAATTAGATATGACTTTCAGGAAATCTCCATATTTCCCGGTCATAGCCATTAGTAGTTATCCGCGTAATCAGCTATTAGTTCTCTTTAAATGCGCGATGAATCGCCACCGTTCCTAACGTTAGATTGCGATAAGAGACCTCACCCCAACCATTTTCTTGGATTAGGTGCCCCAAAGTCTCTTGGTTTGGCCAATCCAAAATGGAATCAAACAGGTAAGTGTAGGCATCTGAATCTGAGGAGACCAGGCGTCCGGCAGTGGGCAATACATTGCGCATATAAAGCTCATAGAGCCGGGCAATCAGGGATGATGGCGGAGTCGAGAACTCCATAATCGCCAACTTTCCCCCCGGCTTAGTTACTCGTGCCAGCTCCCGCAACGCCTTCGCCGGATCGTGCATATTTCTAAACCCGAAAGAGCAGGTAACGGTGTCGAATGACTGATCCGCGAAGGGTAGGTCATGGGCATCACCGACCACGAAGTTAAGTTCGGGATGCCGTTTTTTTCCTTCCGCAACCATGCCTGCGGAAAAATCGCAGCAGGTAACTTCGGCGCCTGCGCGGTGGAAGCTCAGGGAAGAAGTGCCGGTGCCAGCGGCGATGTCTAGAATCTTTTGCCCTGGTCGCGGTGCCACCACTTGCTGCAGACAGCGCCGCCAAATCCGATGCTGCCCGAAAGTCATCACATCATTAGTCAAGTCATAACGGGCAGCCACCTGGTCAAACATTCCAGATACTTCTTCGGGCTGCTTATCTAGACCAGCGGCTGCCGGCGGTTTCTTTTCGCTCAAAATGGCTCCTTCTCAGTAGGCATTTGCCAGGTTACTCAGAAACGTTGCCCCAATCCAACCAGGTTAAAACCGCGCCGCTTGGCCTTGGCTTTTTGCAGGGCTTTACTGACCCGGGAGCGACGGCGAAAATCGATCACCGGCCACCCGCGCTGCAAGGCGCGCACCCGCAACCAAATATCAGGATTGATAGCCGAAGGCTTGCCCACCAGGGTTAGTAGCGGCATATCGTTATCGGAATCTGAATAAGCAAAACAGGATTGAAGGTCGTAGCCGCGCTCTGCCGCCAGCGCCTCCACCCGATCCCGCTTGCCTTGGGCGTGCATAAGTTCGGATGCTAGCCGCGCCTCGTAAATCCCATCTTTCACCGCAACTTGGGTGCCGATGCCTCCGGTAATCCCCAGCCGCTCGGCCAACATTTGGGGAAGTTCCGAGGGCGCGGCGGAGATCAACCAAATATCGTGCCCGGCTGCCTGATGTCGTTTTATGAGTCCTTGTGCCTGCGGGAAAAGCTTTTTCTCTAATCGGTCACATACCCGCTGCGAAATGGCCATAATCTCTTCGCAAGTATGCCCGGCCATCACCTGTAAAGCCCGAGTTTTTACCTGTTCGATACGCTTTTGATCTTCTCCCAACACCACATAGAGAAAGGCGTGACGCGCAGCAAAGAATAGGTCGGAAATCCCAAAAAATCCGTGTCTAAAAAGCTCGCGAGTGAGTATCCAGGAACTAGCTCCTCGAATCACGGTTTCGTCAAGATCGAAGAAGGCTGCTACCTTCGGTTCTGCGCTCACGCCTCTAGCCTAACGGTCTAGCTAGGTTTTGCGCACCCTAGTTAGCAAAACCGGTTTGCTAGGGTGGAGGATATGCAGAACCTAACCACGATTCACCTAATGCGTCACGGCGAAGTCGATAATCCGGATGGGGTTTTATATGGGCGCCTTCCCGACTATCACCTAACCGATCTCGGCAAGCAAATGGCGCAGATGAGCGCGGAATACCTCTTGGAAAAGGGCGCCTATTTAGAGGCTATCGTTTCCTCGCCCCTGGAGCGCGCGGTCGAGTCTGCTACTCCGGCCTCTAAGCTATTCGATCTGCCTATTCACACCGATAAACGGCTTTTAGAGTCGATGAATATGTTCGAGGGCGAAGTGGTTAACGGTAACCGCGCCTCCCTCTTCCATCCGCGCAATTGGCCGCGCTACCGTAATGTTTTCCGTCCTTCCTGGTGCGAGCCTTACGCCGTCCAGGCCAGCCGGGTTACCGAAGCGGTGCGTTCTGCTCTCCACCTGCCGATTACCGATCCTTCCCGCCTGGGCCGCTCCGCCGATGGCGCTGCGATTCGCGAAATCTTGGTGGTTTCTCACCAGCTGCCCATCTGGTCTTTCCGCCTGTTTGTGGAAGGTCGCCCGCTAGCGCATATTCCTACTCGGCGCCAATGCGCTTTAGCGTCGCTGACTTCTCTTACTTTCTTGGGTAACACCCTGATTAGCTTAGATTATTGCGAACCGGCAGCTCCGCTGCTAGCTCAGGCTTCCGATATGGTGCCGGGAACTTCCGCCGCCGCTTTAAATCAAGGACAATAAACGCGCCCCAGCGTAAAATACTCGGATTACTGACCTAAACAGGCTGCCTCCAGCGCGGTTACTTTGAACGGGAGTAGCGCGTTAATCTTCAGCGGAAGGTTTTTCCGGAGGGTTCGTGTCTGGATCGGCTTCGTCCTCACCACCGTCCTCTACTGCGGAATCTTTCCCACCACCAGTAGCGTCCTGACCGTTATCAGCGTGCTGCTGATTTTTTGCGGCTCGCCGCCGCGCCTCTTCTTCAGCTTCCCGCGCCAGCTTTTCCCGTCGCATCTTTGCCTCTAAAGAGAACAGGAAATCCGGGTTATCGTCGGGCGCCTCTGGTATCTCTACTTCCTGCGAGCGAGGACGCTCCCCGGTTCCTCGGAAAACCTCCAGCGGATTGCGGGGAATCTCTATCCGGCCGTCAACGCTTTCGGCTTTACTCGCCCAAGAAATCACGATCCACGCCAGGGGGCCAAAAAGCGGTAACACAATGATGATCAACAACCAAAATGCCCGCGGAAGACGCCCGGGAAGATCCGATTTATCCGTGCGCAAGCAATCCACTAGCGCGTATACCGCTAGCAGAATCTGTACGAGAGCAATAACTACCGCAGCCATGTTCCCAGCCTAACAACTATAAATTTTTTGGCCTGCCTATAGACCTTGGAAAGCCCATCCAACTGCGATAGCCAGGCCATAAAACAACGTGATTTGTCCCACCTGTTTCAGAATTTTTATCAGCTCTTTCCCGCGGGCGTCCTGCAGCACTTTCATCAGCGGATAACTCACCCAAATCGCCAGGGCAAGGCCAAATAGTAACGCCCCCCAACGGAAATTAAAGGAGAGTACTCCTAGCACCAACGCCGCATAAAGATAACAGGCAAACAGATAGCGCGAACCTTTATCCCCTAGCTTCACCGCTAGCGTATTTTTTCCGCTCTGACGATCTCCGGGGATATCGCGCAGATTATTTACTAACAATAGGGCGCAAGAAAGCAGTCCGATGCCACTGGCCGCTACCCAGGTTCGCCACGGCAACATATGGGCATGCACCCAGATAGTTCCCTGCACCGCCAAGAGACCGAAAAAGGCGAACACCATCACTTCGGATATCCCTGGCAGATAACCGTAAGGATGCTTTCCTCCGGTATAGAACCAGGCCGCCAGAGCGGCCAGTACCCCCAGGCCAATCAAACCGTAGCTACCTGCCCAGACGCAAAGGGCAATTCCGCAGATCCCTCCGAAGGTGTAGCAACTCAAGGCCGCCAGTAACACCGTGCGGGGGGCGGCTAATCCCGCACCCGTCAGGCGCTGGGGACCCACCCGTTTCCCAGTCGCGTCGGTGCCGCGAATTCCATCGGAATAGTCATTGGAAAAATTCACGCCTACCTGGAAGGATAGCGCCACTAACAGGGCTAAGACTGATTTTCCTACCGAGGCATGCCCCAGGCCAATCGCCCCGCCAATCCCCATAATCACCGGCGCCAGGGAGGCGGGTAGAGTTTTCGGCCGGGCGGCTTCAATCCATTGTGAACCAGTTGCCATTACGGCGCAGATTCCTTTCTATTAGCTATTAATTAATACTTTTCTGGTTTTCCAGTAACCAAACTGCTTTGATAGTAGCCAGACTATCTAATCCAGGCTTCCCCAGCGGCTACTCGGCGCATAGCCAGTTGTCGGCAAGCACTGCGATCAACTTTCCCTTGCAGATCGGTGGGGATTTCATCTACGAGGACGAGGGCGCGGGGGGCGTGCGCCCGATCTAGTTGTCCGGTCACCAGAGACCGCACCAGCATCGCCAAATCGGTGGACGGTTCGGATTCATCCTCGGTAGGAACCGTGGCACTATGGGGACGATCCCCCGCTTCAGGCCGGTTGCGGCTCCCCGTGATCTCCGTTGCCGCGATTTCCATTTGCTCTAAATCGCCGTCCAGGTCTTCTGGTAAAGATACTGGCTGCAGCGGGGAAGCATCCAGAGCCGAGAGGACAATGTCGCCCTCTTCGCTGGGGTTAGCGGTTCCCCGCGCCACCTCATAGATTCCGGCCGACAGTTCCCCGGTTTCGGCGGCGGCAACCACATCTACTTTGGCGCCGCGAATCTTCGCCGCCATCGCGGCCATCGCGGCTTCCAAGGGAGTTAGCTGCGGTTCTGCTTCCTCTTGCGCAGGCAGCCCGGCAAGTTCCCGTACCCGCTCCGGATCAACTTTTACCGGCTTTAACTCAGGAAATAACGGCTTCTCCTCGGTTTTAACCTCTAGGTTATGCCGGGGGTTAAGCAGCTCTTTGGCGACATCGGGTGCCGGCTTGATGACTGCAGTAACCAAGGACCCCCACTTGGGATCTGGCACCCCCACCACTACCACCTGCGCTACCTGCGGTAGATCCTGGATTACCCGTTCCACCAGAGAGGCTTGAATGTGCACTCCCGCAGTGGCAATTACATCGCGCATTTTCCCGTCTACGACTAAACGCGGCCCGCGCATATGACCCGCATCTTTGCTGCGCAGCCAACGCCGCCGTCCTCGCGATACCCATTCCACCTGTCCGGGTTTGCCCAGGTAACCGGTCATCATACAGATCCCAGATAGCCAAATCCGATCTCCGATAGTGGCCACGTGAACTCCGGCAACTGGTTTACCATCCAGCACGCACAGTCCACACGATTCGGGGATCCCGTAGCCGGGAATAATCTCAAGTCCGGCTTCTGGCGCGGCGCGCAACAGACGATCATGACTAGTCAAACCGGTAACTATCAGCACCGACACCTGGTTAAGGGCAACGCGTTGGGCAGAAGGAATTTTCAGGAGCTCGGTGAGTTGCTCCTTAGTGATCTGCATATAGATAGGAGCCTGATCTTTTTCGCTGCGATCTTTCGCTCTTTCCACCGCCCGCACTATCTCGAGGGCGCTGGCCGGGGCAGTTTTAGCGGCAATTATGGGCGGAATATTTACCGCGATGGCTCGCGCCAGGGTCATAATGCCGTCAATCTCGGTGACCGGAGCGGTAAGAATCCAGCGTCCCGGCCGTCCTACCGCGAAATTAACTGCTTCCGCCATAGTTTTGATGGTGAGTTGCGAGTAACAAATAACGGCGCCACCTGCGGGAGCCGGCAAGGCTAAAATCGCTGATTCTGGCGCCTTCCGCTTGCGGGTTTCATAGTCTGCCAGTCCCCCGGGGCGGCCTGCGTCTTTGATGAAGGGGAAAAGCACACCAGGTTTCTTCAGGCGAGCGCGATTGAGGCTGGGGGATAAGCCTGCGTCCCCTCCAATTTGTTTAGCTAGCGCAGAAAGCAAAGTGGAGACGTCTGCCGACGAATCAGCTAGCGGCAGGTAGTGAAAAGGAGAAAAGATTTCCATCGCGACTTCCTGAATGTTAAGTAATGTCGAATGCTATTCTAGCCTGTCATTAGCTTGGAGTTCTTAAAACTTCGTAACCCAAGATACGGATAAAGCTACAGCCTGTGGCACTTTATGACCTGTAGCACATAAAAAAGATTAGGCTTCTTCCATCTCTTTGCTATACTTAAAGGAGCCGGTCGCTCCGGCTATTTTAGGGGAACGTGTGTCAAGATAACCCCTAAACTACAACCTAGAGTCGGTTCCGTATTAGCGCAGGAGGGAGCGCGTGGAACCGGCTCTAGGCATTTAAAAGCTCTTTCATCCCCGAGTCGTAGTTTCCGGTTTATCGTCTTGTCTTTTGATATACCCCTGGACGTGCGCAAATAGATATGAAACAATGCGTTTGCCGTTAACCCCGCGCTAAAGACTTAGCCCTTTTTACTGGCGCGGCTATTCCCCGCCTGCGAAGAACTTTCGATAATGGCTCGGATTTTAATCCAGTAAGATCTCTGCTACTTGGGTTAATACTTGGGAAGCACCGCCAGACACCCGCACGTCCGCAAGCGAATCGGCGGCAGTCGGCCCCCGGTTAATCACCGCTACTTTAGCGCCGGTTCCCCAGGCTTCCCGCAACACCCACAGCCCGGTTAGCACCGCCAGGGAGGTTCCTACCGCCAGCACCACGTCGGCTTCTCGCGCCGCCGCGAAAGAACGATCCATGGCTTCACCTGGCAAGGCTTCTCCAAAAAACACGATTCCCGGTTTAATAACCCCACTGCAGCGCGGACAAGACAGCAGGTTGAACTGGCAAGCGCACGCTGCCTGCTCATCGGCTGCCGCCAGCACTGCCACGTTTTTAGGATCAGGATCGTCTTTTACGTCCGGATTAAGTTTACGTAGCTCCTGGTCAATATGTTCGCGCGAAAACACCGCTCCACAGCCTAGGCATTGGACTTCCTCGAAAGTACCGTGCAGCAGCTGTACATTCTTACAACCCGCTTTGCGGTCTAAGCCGTCTACGTTTTGGGTGGCGATACAGTTAACCAGCCCCGCGTCTTCTAGCCGGGCTAATGCGTAGTGCCCCGAGGTAGGCTGCAGTTTCGCTACCGTTTTCCAGGTTTCTTGATTGCGCCGCCACACCCATTTTTGCCAATAAAGCTCGCCCAAGAACTGATCCATATCGACAGTGGGCATCCCGGAGGAACCAGTGCCGCGATAATCCGGAATTCCCGCATCGGTGGACATCCCGGCTCCCGCGACCACAATCGTTTTCTTCCCCGCCATCAATTCCGCTATGGCCTGGGCGCCCGCTTTTTCTTCCTCAATGAACTCGCTCACGTTTTGCCTCCCACTTTCAGACTACCCAGTTTAGAGGGCAAATACTGAGGATGCGCGCCGCCTTAACAAGTTCCGCGTTCTTAGTATTTCCCAGCATTTGGTAGTTAAGCCGACAAGTTTTAGCTATCCTCGATAGGAGTAAGCTATTAGCCTGCTAACCCCGCTACAATTGGGGAAAACTATCTAGATGCCGTCTGTAAGAAAGGAAGGGCACCACCGTGAGGCCAGTACATATTCTCATTCTGCTCCTGGTGTTAATCATTGTTTTTGGAGCCTCCAAACTGCCCGACATTGCCCGTAACATCGGAAAATCTGCGAAAGTCCTCAAGTCTGAACTTTCGGACCTCAGCGAAGATGGCAGCAATAAGCAGGTGACGGCCGGACCCCAAAATCCCCAAATTCCAGCTACTCCGTCTTCCCCGGCACCGACGCAGAATAACGTCCAGAATTCATCTCCGCAAGTGGCTAGCGGGCAGTCCGATACCGCTGATCCGCCGGAAAATAATTAACCCCCCGCCCCATGCCGGGACAAAAAAAGACTAACCCGCAAGCCCGTATGCGGGTGACTGAACATCTGCTGGAACTGCGCAAACGCCTACTATTGGCGTTGGCAGGTATTTTCGTAGCCGCGATTGGCGGCTGGTTCTTGGTTACCCCTACCCTGAATTGGATGCAAGAACCGCTGCGAAAGGTTAGTGGTCAAGCCCCGCAATTAAACTTCCAGACCATTGGCGCCGCCTTTGATATGCGGATTCAGGTGTCCCTCTGGTTAGGGGTACTGATTTCTGCCCCCTGGTGGATTTTCCAGATTGGAGCTTTTATTGCTCCCGGTTTAAAACGTAAAGAAAAAATCTATATCACCACTTTTGGTTTAGTCGGGATCGTGCTGTTCAGTGGAGGTGCCCTCTCCGGGATGTGGGTAATCCCCAAAGCGGTTTCGATTTTGAATTCTTTCACCCCGGACGGATCCGCAATGCTGCTGAGAGCGGATTCCTATATCACCTTCTTTATGCGCCTGGTGCTGGCGTTCGGGCTTTCCTGCCTAGCTCCCGAAATCTTGGTGGTGCTCAACTTTGCGGGAGTAATGAAAGCTAAAACCATGCTGAAAGGTTGGCGTTGGGCAGTGGTACTTGCCGCTGTGTTCTCGGCGGTGGCAAATCCCCTCCCCACCGCCTGGCCAATGATCGTCCAGATGGCGGCGCTGATTGGACTTTACCTTTTGGCGGTAGGAATTTCCGCTATCAACGACTGGATCAAAGCCGGAGGAAGCTTGCGTCCTCGCTTCGGCAAGAATAGGAGAAAACGGAAACATTCGGAAGCTTCTTCCGCTTCTGAGCAATAATATTCGCTTAATTTCTATGTCGATTTTCTCTTCCTACGCCCTCGGAAAACAAAACTCCAGCAAAGGCTATCTTCCCTGGTATCGTTGTGGTTTAGGATAGAAAAGCGACCCTAAACCGGGCGCGCGCAATCGAAAGGGGAATCTGATGGCCGCTAATAATAAGAAAGACGACCCAGAAAAGATGGCGCAGATGCATCGCTGGCTAACCGATGTGCGCGAGCAACTGCAATTAGAGGATAATCCGCTGGAAACGGTGGAATCAGAGCTGCTTTCTTTGATTGGAACGGTGGCACATGGTCCTTCTCGTCCGGGTGCCCCCTTGACTGCTTTTCTCACCGGATATGCCTGCGGCCAGGGTGCCGATGCCAAAGAAATTATTTCGCAGCTACAGGATTTAGCAGAGAACTGGCAAGCCTAGACATTTGCAAGCAACACCTAGCCGCAGGAGGGGTAATGCGCGCTGAATCCGTAGCCACAGCACCCTCGCGTCAGCTACTTGACCGTTGGGGTCGGGTCGCTAAAGACCTGCGCCTATCGGTTACTGATCGCTGTAACTTACGTTGCAGTTACTGCCTACCCGAGGGCGCCGACACCTGGATTCCCCGCCAGGATTTACTGACTCCCGCCGAGCTCGGCCGCCTTACCCAGGTGGCACTGTCTCTAGGGATTCGTAAAGTCCGTTTAACCGGAGGAGAACCCCTTTTACGCCCCGATTTAGCCGAGATTGTCCACCACATCCGCCAGGCGTTCACGCAGGCGAGCCTACCTGCCGATATCGCGCTGACTACGAACGCTATCGGTTTATCCTCCCGGTTAGATGCTCTGGTAAACGCGGGTTTAGGGCGCATCAATATTTCTTTAGACACCTTGGATCCCGACCGCTATTTTGCGCTTGCTAAACGCGATCGTTTTTCCGAGGTCGCTGCTGCCCTGGAAAAATTACCCGGTAGCGGCCTTGACCCCGTAAAACTCAACTCGGTGATCTTGGATCAACAGTCCCTAGCGGAACTGCCGGATCTGGTGCGCTTCGCGCTGCGGCGCGGCTTCCAATGGCGGGCAATTGAATTTATGCCGATTGGCCCCCTGGGGGATTCCGCCGCGAGTCGACCGCACGCGCGCGATATTTTGCAGCGCCTGCACGAATGTTTTGCTCTCACCCCGATAGAGACCGATCCGGCGGCTCCCGCGCGGCGCTGGAACGTGGCGGCCGGCAACGATCATCCGGCGGGGATTATCGGAGTTATTGCCTCCGAGTCTGCGCCCTTCTGCGCCACCTGTGACCGCACTCGCCTATCTGCTGATGGCAAAGTTTATTCCTGTCTATTTTCTCTTTCTTGTGTTGATTTACTCGTTCCTTTGCGCCAAGGAGCCTCCAATGAAGAACTTGCTCAACTTTGGTTAGACGCGCAAGCAGCTAAACCCGCGGGTCACACTGAAATAGCGGCAGGACGCAGAACCTATTCTCTTTCTCAGATTGGAGGCTAAGGCGTGATCACGGTACGTTTTTTCGCTGGCGCTGCCCAGGCAGCAGGTGTTGACAGCGCTAGAGTTCCGGCAACTGCCAACCAGACTCTGCGAGAAATTGCCCAAGCAGCCAGCAAGAACGATCTGGCATCGATCCTAGAGGTTAGTTCTTTCCTAGTTGACGGCGCCCTCGCCGATGGCGATGCTCCCCTCGGAGAATCTGCCGATGGACGCCAAGTGGATGTACTCCCTCCCTTTGCGGGCGGTTAAGGGTGGCGCCTGGGAGCGTGGGGAATAAGTTTTTCCTAGCCTCAACTGCTGCGGGGGAGTAGATTCTCCCTCCTGCCCAAGAAAATCGGAAAACGTAGCGGCGTTTTCCGAATTCTTATGCCCACCGCACCTACTCGGGAGAATCTACTCCCCCGCGAGGGTCGCGGCCGGTAAAAGATACGAGAGGGACACGCAAGCCGCCGGTACCTTGTTTAGTCGGAAACATAGCTATTTGCCTCTCCTTACAACTCCCTATCCTCGCTTAAGCGAGGAAATTGGGGTCCCCGGAGTGCTTTTACCGTGCCAGACCCGTGACACTAGGCGGGAAAAACTTATTTTCCGCGCAAAGGTCGGAACCGGAAAAAGAGACGGCAGCAATGACAGTGCCCAAGCGGATGTACCTACAGTAATTTTTCCATTAGGGGCAGATAGCGTTCCCACGCGGGATTTTCTTCTTTCGGCTGTATTTCAGCACTGAATTGTGGCTCCCAGTTTTGCCCGGGTATTTCCCCAGCAACGATTGCTGCCTGGCGGGCGGCTCCTTTAGCAACATATTCGCCGGGCTCGGGCAGGCGTAACGGAATCTGCAAAATGTCAGAAAGTATCTGCGCCAAAACCGCTGACTTAGCTGCTCCCCCTATCAGCATCGCTTTATTTACTGTGACCCCACCAGCTCGCACAGATTCAAGCGCAGCACGCATGTGGCAAGCTATACCTTCAAATGCAAGACGGGCGAAATTCTCTTTAGTCATTGCCCCGGGAGTCATCCCGAAAATACTGGCTGTTGCTTCAGGGAGATTCGGGGTACGTTCCCCGGCAAAATAGGGCAATAAAGTCATTCCTCCGCATCCGGTTTCACCCTTGGCAGCGAGCTCATCGAGTTCGGCGTAGTTAATCTCTAAGATTCGGCAAAAGTAGTCTTGTATTTGCGAACCGTTGATAGTACAGGCGAGTGGTAACCACTTTCCGGTGGCATCCATGAAACCGGTAACTCCGCTTTTCGAATCCTGGAGGGGATGGCTAGAAACTGCCGCCACTACCCCGGATGTTCCTAAAGATAGCGAAGCCTCTCCCTCCTGAAGGTTTAGCCCCAAAGCCGCACCGGCGTTATCCCCACACCCGGGTCCTAAAATACCCCCACCGAACTCTGCGCTGGCGTTACCGACTTTTTCGAAGGAGTCCGCAATGCGCGGCAGAATTATCTTCCGCGCTTCTTCTTCGGATATTCGCAACGCATGCGCCAAAATGTCATAGCGATAAGATCCGTCCTCACAATCCACATAACCGGTTCCAGAGGCGTCCGAGAGGTCCGTTACTAGGTCACGTAAATCACCTGACCCCCGAATTTTCCAAGTTAGCCAATCATGGGGCAAACAAATTGCCGCGATCCGGTTTAAGTTTTCTTTTTCATGATCAGCTAGCCACCGCAACTTGGAAACCGTAAGGGAAGCAACCGGAACGGAACCTACCGCCTGAGCCCAGAAATCCGCCCCTTTTTCTTCGATTAATGCCGCTGCGCTTGCTGCTGACTTGGTGTCATTCCAAAGTTGCGCGGGTCGAATCACTTTTCCGGCTTCATCAAGTAACACCATGCCATGCTGTTGTCCTCCAACCGCGAGCGCAGCGACATCATTGAGACCGCCAGCTTGGGTAGATGCTTCACGAAATGCTTCTAACCAGGAACTAGGTGCTACTTCAGTCCCTTCGGGATGAGGCGTTTTCCCTTGTCGGACAATTTTCCCAGTTTCTACTTCGATTACCAGAACTTTACAAGATTGAGTTGAGGAATCTATCCCGGCTACTAAAGTCATTTTTCTCCTATGTAGCATGGAGCGTACTTATTCACCCTTCGCTGGGCTAGACAACTCCGTCGATGCTTACTTTGTTTTATTCTCAAACATAGGCTATTGAGCCATTAGTGATTAGTCAAGGCTATTTTCGCAGGATATATACGTGATATAACTCACTTTGATAATTATTTTATCTCCGTGCTAGGCTTTGTTTTGTTACGCAACAAATAGTCTATCTCTGGTTCAGGTGTAAAACACACTCTTACCGATGGGCTCGTACGAGGAGGTACTTAAATGTCAGATTTATGGAAAACGGATACTATTCCCTTTGTTGGAGACGACGATCCACGACAAGGACTAGGATTCCACTACTACCAACCGGACAGGGTTGTCGCGGGGAAGAAAATGTCGGAATGGCTGCGCTTCGGAGTCGCCTATTGGCACAGCTTCCAACAGCGGTTGGTGGATCCCTTCGGCGAGGGAACCGCGCAACGCCCCTATGATTCCCTAACCGACCCTATGGAGTTGGCTCTAGCCAAAGTTGATTATTCCTTCGAGTTTTATCAAAAACTGGGTGTTGAATACTTCTGCTTCCATGACCGCGACATCGCTCCCGAAGGCGACACTTTACGGGAAACTAATCAAAACCTGGACAAGGTAGTTGACCGGATTGAAAAACGTCAACAGGAAACTGGAATAAAACTTCTTTGGAACACCTGCAACTTGTTCACTAACCCGCGGTTCCAAGCCGGGGCAGCAACTTCCCCCTTTGCAGATGTATTCGCCTACTCGGGCGCCCAGCTTAAACACAGTTTAGAAATTGCAAAACGTTTGGGTGCAGAAAACTACGTATTCTGGGGTGGCCGTGAAGGCTATGAAAACCTGTGGAACACAGATCTAAAGCGCGAACAAGACCATATGGCCAGGTTCTTCCATGCTGCGGTGGATTACGCGAAAGAGATAGGTCTTGACTCCCAATTCCTGATTGAGCCGAAACCGAAAGAGCCCACCACTCACCAGTATGATTTCGATGCCGCCACCAGCATTGCGTTCCTCAAGACCTACGGCTTGGGCGACAGCTTCAAACTCAATCTAGAAGGCAACCACGCCAACCTTGCAGGACATAGCTATCAGCATGAAATCAGGGTTGCGCGTTCTGCCGGGATGCTCGGCTCCCTAGATGCCAACCAAGGCGACAAACTATTAGGTTGGGATCTGGATGAATTCCCCTCCGACCTGTACGAAACCACTGCAGTAATGTGGGAAGTACTTTCCGAAGGAAGCATCGGCCCTCGCGGCGGTCTCAACTTCGATGCGAAACCGCGGCGTAGCTCTTACACCGAGGAAGATCTATTCGCAGCACATATCGTGGGGATGGACTCCTATGCGGCTGGCCTACTGGTTGCCGCCAAGCTAAAAAAGGATGGCTTCATCGATGAAATCCTACAAAAACGCTATTCCTCCTTTGACCAGGGAATAGGCAAGAAGATTGAGGACGGTCAGTTCACTTTGGCAGATTTGGAGGAGTACTCCCTAGACAAGACGCAATCTGAACTGATGAATGCCAACGAACCTGGGGAACTAGAAACCATCAAGGCTACTTTGAACAACTACTTGGTAAAAGCTCTCGCTGACGCCTAGTTATTAACTGACATCTAGTCATGCCGGTTGGGTTCAGACATTTTGTCTGAACCCAACCCCACTCTCAATAAACGAGTTCCCAAAAGGAACTTACAAAAATAGCTCTGCAAGCTGCAAAGATGCGGCAAATAATCGGTGATAAATATGCGAAAAAATAAAATATCTATGATTTTCGTGTACCTGTTCGGTTCCCTCGGAGGATTACTCTTCGGATACGATACCGGCGTTATTTCAGGTGCAATTCTATTTATTCAAGACCAGCTCCACCTTGATGCCTGGGGTCAAGGTTGGGTAGTTAGCTCGGTTCTGCTGGGAGCAGTAGCGGGTGCCGCCATAATCGGTCCCCTATCTGACCGCTATGGGAGACGCCGCCTCATCCTCCTGGCTTCCATAATTTTCTTCGTTGGTGCCATTGGATCCGGCATCGCATCAGGGGTTGCGGTGTTGATTATTTCCCGTCTAATCCTCGGTTTGGGAGTCGGAACCGCCTCCGCTCTAATTCCCACCTACCTATCGGAAATGTCGCCAGTTTCCAAGCGTGGTTTCATAACCGGTTTGTTCCAACTAATGGTGATGACCGGGATTCTGCTGGCGTACGTCACTAACTACGCTTTCGCTGGTTTCTACACCGGGTGGCGTTGGATGCTCGGTATCGCAGCGCTTCCCTCGGCCATTTTGTTCATTGGGGCATTGATCCTACCTGAAAGTCCTCGCTACTTAGTTAAAGTAGGTCGCCCTGAAGTTGCAAGGCGCTATTTGAGCGCTATGTATAAAGGCGACGAAACCGAAGTCGAGATGAAAATTAAGGAAATTCAGCACCAGGTTGATATGGAAGAAGGTACCTGGAGAGAACTGTTTGGCAAGACTACCCGTCCAGCTCTCATAGCAGCCATTGGCTTGGCGATTTTCCAGCAGATAATGGGCTGTAATACCGTACTTTATTACGCCCCCACTATCTTCACTGATGTCGGGTTTGGGGTTTCGGCGGCGTTACTTGCACATATCGGAATCGGCGTCTTCAACGTGATTGTGACCGTAATAGGTATTTGGTTAATGGACAAGATTGACCGCAAGAAAATGCTTATTTGGGGCGCTGTCGGTATGGCGGTTTCTTTATTAGTGATGAGCATTGGTATGCACTTTTCCAGCCATAATCAAATCGCAGCCTATATTTGTGCGATCGCGTTAACGATTTACATCGCGTTTTTCTCGGCAACTTGGGGACCGGTCATGTGGGTAATGATTGGGGAAATGTTCCCCCTGAATATCCGCGGTATCGGAAACTCTTTCGGAGCGGTAATCAACTGGAGTGCCAACTACGTGGTATCGCTAACTTTCCCCTTCCTTCTAAATCGTTTCGGTACCGGCAGCTTGTTCCTCGGTTACGCAGCAGCTTGCGTACTGGGAATTTGGTTTGTCCACAGTAAGGTTTTCGAAACCCGTAATCGCTCCCTTGAGGAAATTGAGGACGGCTTGCGGAAGGGCACCCTGAAATAGGACGCTACTAAACAGAATAAAAATTTACCAATCGCCACCGAACCGGCAGAATAAATATTGTTACAAAGCAAAGTATTGCCAGTTCGGTGGCATTTTTCTATGCTCTATTCCAAGGAGTGATAAATGAGACCTGGGAAAAATGCGCAAACTATCAGGAAAGAGAATCTACTTCTTATCCTGGAAAATATTTTGTGCGCAGACGGAATAGTTTCGCGGGCACAGCTCGCACAAAAGACGGGATTAACTCGGGCTACCGTTTCTCGCCTGGTAGACGAACTAATAGACTTGGATATTCTTGATGAACTCGATCCGGTTCGTAGCACAATAGGCCGACCGTCTGCTCCTCTGGTTGCCAAAAGTGGCACTTTTTGCGTCGTAGGTATTGAAGTTGCCCTGCAATACATTTCGGTAGTGGTTACGGATTTATCTGGTGCTGAACTCTACAAAGTTTTACAACCTATAAACGCACGATTATCTGATCCAAAAGTAATTTTGAACTCTTGCGCAGAGATGCTAGACGGGTGGAAAACTCCCGTGGGAGTTCGTATTGTTTCAGTAGTAATAGCCATCCCCGGTCTAGTTTCAAATGCCAAGCATCGAATTGTGACAGCACCTAACTTAGGCTGGAGTGACATCAAAATTACAGATTTTTTTGTTTCCCATAAACACCCCAAAACCCCGATAACCGTGGTAAACGAGGCAGATGCCTCCGCATACTCAATGCTGTATAAAAATCCTGGCCAAATTGGCGATACCTCCGATTTTCTGTATTTATCGGCTGGTGTAGGGGTAGGTGCTGCATTGATATATGAAGGTCGTTTATTCAGTGGACAGCACGGGTGGGCAGGAGAAATTGGGCATATGTGCGTAGATACCGGTGGCCCGAAGTGTAGTTGCGGTTCCAATGGCTGCTTAGAACAATATGCCGGATTAGACGCGATGCTCACTCGCGCAAATCTCCCCGTCGGCGAGTCTGTAGCTCCTCTAATTGACCATATGGAAAAAGGAAACTTGCAGGCTCGTAAGACTGTTGATTTATGTGCAAAATCCCTGGGAACCACGATCGCGAACGTACTAAATCTCTTGGATCTAGACACGGTAGTCATGGGGGGGCATTTCGCCCAGCTATTTAACTATATGGAAGTGATCCTAATGTCCGAGCTGAAATACCGGTTACTGTCCTCCAGATGGTCCAGCATAACTGTAAAACCGGGACAGCATGGAACTTTCACCGCTGCACATGGTGCTTGTCTGCTGGGATTCGAGCGGTTTCTTCGCAAACCGGGGCTCTGGGCTAAGCCATAAAAGCTGCGTTAACAGCGCTAGCACCTGGGCGGATTTATGCCTCAGGGTAGGCTTCGGGCGCTAAATCCGTGAAAATGCCAGAGCATTTTCCGGATTTCGGGGCGGGAGGCAAAATCCGCCCGGGTGCGCACAAGAACCAGATTTTAACCTGCGGGGACTTTAGGGACAGTTTGACCAGTGGTTACTTCCATTGGAGAAGTATTGATCCTTCCAGATCGGCACCTGCGCCTTGATCTGGTCAACGATTTCGGCAGTCACTTTGAAGGCGGCGGCGCGGTGCGGGGCATCAACTACCACTAGCAGGGCGGTTTCTCCGATCTCTAGTCTCCCAATGCGGTGGCGCACAAAAACTGCATCCAAACTTTCAGCGTTATCCCCCGCTGCGTCCGGAGAAACCGCGTCCTCGCCCTCGGGAAGGGAAAACTGGATGGCGTCCCGGACGGCCTTAATCAGAAATTTTTCGGCCTCCGGATGGGCGGAATAAATCAGGTGGGTTACTCCTTGACCACCGTCGTGGTTACGGACGCAGCCGTTGAACACCACGCGTGCGCCACTAGTGGCCGGAATATCCGCTATCCCCGGGGACGAACTGGGATCTGCCAGGGGTTTTTCTGTAATTTTTACATCGAATATCATCTGTCACCCTCCTGAAGCGCTCTACCGGTATTGTATAAGGGAGTAGCTAGAGGAAAGGACGCGCATGGTTTTTGAACGTGATCGCCTCACCGCCACTGTCGACGGGATCGGTGAGCGTGGGATTGATTCTTTGCAGGCCGCGCGGATTTTGGTGGTAGGTGCGGGCGGTTTGGGCTCGCCTGCCCTGGCCTATTTGAGTGCTGCCGGGGTCGGCACCTTGGGTATTTCTGATCCCGATCGGGTCGAACAATCGAATCTACAGCGCCAAGTAATCCATCCCGCCTCTAGCTTGGGGCAGGTGAAATCGGTGTCAGCCGCGGCCACCGTCCATGCTTTGAACCCGAATGTGCGGGTGCAACTGGAACCGAAGATCACTGCTGATAATGCCCGCAGCATTATCGCTGCCTATGACTTAGTGGTTGATGCGACCGACAATTTTTCCGCGAAATATTTGCTTGCGGATACTTGCGCCGAAGTGGGGCGTCCGCACCTGTGGGGAACTTTAGTGGCGATGAATTTTCAGATTTCAGTATTCGCCGGGGGGCTTACTTTACGGGATCTGTATCCGGCGCCGCCGCCGGCTGGCACTACCCCTACTTCTCGGGTAAATGGCGTGTTGGGAGCGGTTTGCGGGCAGGCAGGTTCAATTCTGGCAACTGAAGCTATCAAAATGATCGTGGGAGTAGGCGAGCCGCTGATCGGAAAACTTTTAATCGTAGATGCGGGCAGCGGAAAATGGAATGTGGTGCATTTTGGGAACGGATCCCCAAAGCCAGTAACGGTATCCGGAAAGGATAAATAATTATGAAAGCGGTAGATGAATACCTGAACCAGGTATTAACCCAGGTAAATTCGCTTCCTCCCACAGTAATGCCAGTGGCGGAGGCTTTGGGCGCGACTTTGGCAGAAGATGTTTTTGCCCGCTTCCCGGTGCCGCCTTTTACTAATTCCGCGATGGATGGGTTTGCGGTGCGTTCCTGCGACCTGCCCAACGTCCTCGAAAATACGTCCACCCCGGCGGCTACCGGCGCAGAAAAAAGCGCAACGACGGTGCCTGCTGCTACGCCCAGCCAAAGCGAATTGCCGAGCGCCCCGGGGGATGATGGAGCCAAAAAAACTCTGCCTTTAACTTTGCCAGTCGAAGCCGATATTGCCGCTGGGGATAATGGGGATTATCAGCTCAGTCCCGGGCATGCTATCCGGATTATGACTGGCGCACGGATGCCGGCTGGTGCCGATACCGTGATTAAAGTAGAGGACACTACCCTGCCGGCTGGCCCCCTTGACCTGCCTAAAGAGGTCACGATTGAGCGTTGCCCCCGTGCGGGGGCGAACGTACGCAAGGCAGGCGAGGACGCCGCCGTGGGTGACCTGGTGTTATCGGCGGGAACAGTTCTTACTCCCGCGGCACTTTCTTCGGCGGTTTCGATTGGCTATTCAGAGTTACCGGTCTATCGCCGTCCGCGAGTAGCAGTAATCTCTACCGGCTTGGAGCTGCGTCCGGCAGGCGCCAGCCTAAAGGGAGCGCAAATCCCGGACTCGAATTCGGTACTGCTAGAGGCCTTGCTGCGCCGCCAAGACGTAATCGTGTCGGGGGTTTACAGTTCCGATGATGAACCGGAAGTGTTTGCGAAAACTCTGGAGCAGGCTGCCCAGGGAGCGGATTTGATTGTCACCACTGGTGGAGTGAGCGCCGGCGCCTATGACGTGGTTAAACAAGTTGGTTTATCCGGAGGTTTAGCGTTTACCAAAGTTGCGATGCAGCCGGGTAAACCGCAGGGGTTTGGCAGTATTGCCGCCCCCGATGGCGCCGATGTTTATGTGGCAACTTTGCCGGGCAATCCGGTCAGCGTGTTTGTGTCTTTCCACGTATTTGTACGTCCGGTTTTGGCCGCTCTATCTGGTAAAGAGGGACGTGCGGCGCTGCAGACTCGCGCCGCCACTACTACGGTGGCCTGGAAGTCCCCTGCCGGTAAACGCCAGTTCGTGCCGGTACATTTGACCGAGGCAGAGCGGGTAGGCGATACCCCCACGGTTACTCCGACTCACCGTTTAGGGGCGCGATCGCACTTTGTGGCTTCCCTACATCAAGCGAATGCACTGGCAATTGTGCCGGAGGAGGTTACCGAAGTGGAGCAATGGAGTCTGGTCGATGTGTTGCCCTGCTAGGGGCGCATTAACCCGCGCAATATAGCGAGCTGGTCATTAAGAGACAAGGAGCAGTAATGAAAAACGAGGACGCGCAACCTTTACCCCACTTAAATACGTCTGGGCAGGCACATATGGTGGATATTACCGGCAAGCAACCCACGGTGCGCCAGGCACGGGCGCGCGCCTTTGTGCAGTGCTCACCGAAGATCATGGCGGCTTTGCAGGCTGGCGAAGTCCCGAAAGGGGATGCCTTAGCGGTGGCGCGTATCGGCGGAATCGCGGCCTCTAAACGTACCCCCCTGCTGTTGCCTTTGGCGCACCCAATTGGGGTGCATTATTGCGCGGTGGATATCCGCCTGGCTGAGGACGGGGTCGAGATCCTCGCTACCTGCCGCACTGCTGACCGCACCGGAATCGAGATGGAGGCACTCACCGCTGCCTCCGTCGCCGCCCTAAACCTGATTGACATGGTGAAAGGGGTAGACAAAATGGTTTCTATCCGTGAATGCTATGTTTTGGAAAAACGAGGCGGACGCTCGGGAACTTGGGTGCGTCCGGGAAGCGAGCAGGAAGCGGAAGCTAAGGAAGTTGATCATGGCTAGTTCCCCGCAGTACCTAAATGGAGTGATTGTACTGGCAGGGGGAACTGGCGAACGTCTAGGCGGGCGCAGTAAACCTAATCTACTGATTGCTGGAGATCGCCTGATCAGCTGGACGTTGTCTTTTTTGCCGCCAGTTCCCACTGTAGTGGTGGCTCCCGAGGAGGTGGAGGTTCCCGAGAAAGTTTTCCTCACTATGGAGGAACCTCCGGGCTCGGGACCAGCAGCCGGGATAGTTGCGGGCTGGCACCGTTTAGCTGCCTCGTTCGTGTTTTCGCCCTCCGACATTATCGGGGTTTGCCCCGTGGACGCTCCCCTATCAGGGTTTGCTTTGCGGCAACTGGCACGGCAGCTACAGGAAACTAATGAGAAAGCAGTCGAAAAAGAAAAAATACTCTTAGGCCAGGTCGGAGAGGTTACCCAATATGTGCTGGGGGCATTTACCGTGCGGGCGCTGATGGAGATGGCGCGGGCGAATCCTTTAAATCGTTCGGTACGCGGAGTGCTAGGTGAGATCGGGTTTGCCACCCGCGAGATTTCCCCTGATTATGCCCACGACGTGGATACTCCGGCAGATATCGCCCCGGTAACCGAGTTACTACGCATCTCCCGCTAGCTAATCTAAGGGGAAGGCTACCGGATCTAGCTGCTCTAATAGGTGGGGCAAGAGGGGGCCGAGGACGCTCAGGGTGTCGCGCACTCCGCCTCGCGAGCCGGGCGCATTGGCCACGATGGCACCCGCGGCGCCACGCGCAGTAATCCCCACCAGACCCCGCGAAAGCGAAGATAGCGGGGTAGCTTTTAGACCCTGCTGACAGATTTGCCACGCAATCCCGTCCAGGCGTGCCTCCAGCAGCGGGGCGGTCGCCTCGGGTGTGAGGTCACGTTCGGTAATTCCGGTGCCTCCGGTTGTTAGCACCACCCGCGCCCCTTCGGCAATGGCAGCGCGAATTTCGTTTTGGACGGATTCGATTCCGTCAGCCACCACCCTTACCCGATCTACATCGATTCCGTACCCAGCCAAGAGTTCCTGAGCCAAAGGACCTGACTTATCAGGGCGTTCGCCGCTTTTACAACGATCTGACACAGTTATCACCGCACCTGCAGAACGACCGCGCAATTTTTGTAGTTTTTTCTCTTTTAAGTGCGCGTGCGGGTCCGTTGACAAGGCGAAATCCTCCTACCAATTACGCAAACACCAGCTTGCGATTACCGGGATACTGTCCCTCAGGTTGGACTAGTATCGTTATAAACGATATCGCTGTAACCTGCAGATATTGTCCTCATTTATCTTAACACGGAAAAGATAAGGAAAATCTGACAGGCTGAGGGCGTTACCCGGCATAAAGAAAGCATTGGAGCTATGGAAGCTACTAAGAAATCTAAATACGTACTGACTGACTGACTGGGAACCGAATAACCCGGATAAATGGGACTCTGGACTTGCCTGGCGCACCCTGGCGATCTCCACCTATTCCTTGATTCTGGCGTTCACCGTATGGTTCCTAGTATCCGCAATCGCCCCTAAACTTAACGAGATCGGATTCGACCTCACCAAAGCGCAACTTTACTGGCTGACCTCGATGCCCGGTCTGTCCTGCGGGTTTTTGCGTTTGATTTACACTTTCTTGCCACCCATCGTGGGTACCCGCAAACTGGTGGGCTGGTCTTCAATCCTTTATATGATCCCCATGCTGGGTTGGTTCTTCGCGGTGCAAAACCCGAACACCCCCTATTGGTGGCTACTAGCTTTAGCCTTCATGTGCGGAATCGGGGGCGGTTCCTTCTCTGGCTATATGCCCTCTACCGGCTATTTCTTCCCCAAGCGGCTTTCGGGAACTGCTTTGGGACTGCAAGCCGGGATCGGCAACCTGGGGATGTCGATCATTCAGCTAGTCGGCCCGCTGCTAATGGGATTCTCGCTATTCGGTCTCACCTGGATGAGCCCCCAACAGACCGCGGACGGGGTAAATATTTGGGTGTCTAACGCCGCAATCTTCTTCGTGCCTTGGTGCCTCGTGGCCGCCATCTTGTCTTTCACCCTGCTACGTGATGTACCGATTAAAGCCAATATTCGCCAGCAGCTCGACATCTTCAGCAACGCCAACACCTGGTACATGACGGTGCTGTATGTGATGACCTTCGGACTATTTTCGGGGCTATCGGCAGTATTCGGTCTGCTGATTAACGACAACTACGGTGCCGAATCTCCCCTGAAACTAGCGGTCGTCGGTGCTTCCTTCGCCTTCCTCGGACCGCTGATTGGTTCAGTGGTCCGCATGGCCTGGGGTCCTTTCTGCGACAAGATGGGCGGAGCGATTTGGACTTTCATTTCTGGAGTGGGCATGGCGGTTACTCTGGCAATCGCCGGCTTCTACCTAAATAATCCTCGCGGCATGAGCGACTTTTACGGTTTCTTGATTGCTATGTTGGTGATGTTCTTCTTCTCTGGCCTGGGCAATGCCGGTACCTTCAAACAGATGCCGATGATTATGCCGGCTCGCCAAGCAGGCGGCGCCATCGGGTTTACTGCCGCGGTTGCCTCCTTCGGCCCCTTCGTGGTGTCGGTAGCCCTCACTATGATTTCTCCGACGATCTTCTTCTATGGATGCACCGTCTTTTGCATTATCGGTTCTGCGCTTTGCTGGTGGCAGTACGCCCGCAAGAACGCTCCCTTCCCCGGATAGCCAATTATTCCTGAGGGCGCAGCGTCGCCCTCAGGATCAAAACTTAGTAAGCACAAAATTCAAAGGAAAATAAAATGGCTGTTTCTTCGTTATTAAAACTAGGTGCGAAGCTTAGGCGCGGGCAGGTAAGCCAGGATGCTCGCCAAATGTTCCTGGTCGGAGGACGCGAAGCGGATGCGTTCTACCGGCAACGTTTCAGCCATGACAAGGTGGTGCGCTCCACTCACGGGGTGAACTGCACCGGTTCTTGCTCCTGGCGAGTGTTTGTAAAGGACGGGTTAATCACCTGGGAGGCGCAAGCGGTTGACTATCCGTCTACCGGTCCGGATATGCCTGACTATGAGCCGCGCGGCTGTCCTCGCGGTGCTGCGTTCTCCTGGTACGAATATTCTCCCACCCGGATTCGTCATCCCTATGTGCGTTCAGTGCTGCTAGATGCCTACCGCAAAGCGAAACAAACCCATCCTGACCCGGTAGAGGCCTTCCGGGCAGTCGCTTCGGATCCGGTAGCCTCCGCCGCCTATAAATCGGCGCGCGGCAAAGGGGGCATGGTGCGTACCAGTTGGGAGGAAGCCCTAGAAATCGTAGCCGCCGCCAATGTTGCCACCATTAAAGACTACGGTCCGGACCGGATCGCCGGTTTCTCGGTGCTCCCCGCCATGTCGATGGTTTCTTTCGGGGCAGGTGCCCGTTACTTGCAATTGATTGGCGGGGTAAACCTATCTTTCTATGACTGGTATGCAGACCTTCCGGTCGCCAGCCCCCAGGTATTCGGGGATCAAACCGATGTTCCCGAGGCCGGAGACTGGTTTAACTCCTCCTACCTGCTAGTTTGGGGTTCTAACCTGCCGCTCACCCGCACCCCGGATGCGCATTTCATGACCGAGGCGCGTTACCACGGGCAAAAGATGGTGTCTATTAACCCTGATTATTCCGATAACACCAAGTTTGCGGATGAATGGTTGCGGGTTAACCCCGGTACCGATGGGGCGCTAGCTACGGCGATGGGGCACGTGATTCTAAACGAGTTCCATGTGGGCAAACAGTCTCCTTATTTCTTGGACTATATGCGTAGCTATACCGACTCGCCCTTCCTAGTAAAGCTAGAAGAAACCCCCGAAGGACTGGTGCCGGGCAAATTCTTAAGCGCCGCTGATGTGTCTAGCCTGCCGGCAGAAGTTAAAGAAAAGCCAAAGCCGGAATTCCGTTTCCTGGTGATGGATGCCGACGGTAGCGTGAAGGATCCGGGTGGTACTTTGGCTGACCGGTTCACTCCGGAAGGTAAAGGTCATTGGAACCTAAAGATGGAGGGGGTAAACGCCCAGCTCAGCCTCTATCAAGAAGGCGGAGAAAGCGCTGAAATTACCCTACCCCGCTTTGACCTGGTAGCCGGGGAAAACAAAGGTAGCTCCGTGGGTGCTGGCACCATTAACCGGGGGGTACCAGTCCGCAAGGTTGACGGGCACCTGGTGACCACGGTTTACGATATTTTGCTGGCTCAGTATGGGGTAAAACGTGCTGGTCTCCCGGGCATTTGGGGCGAGGATTACCAGGATTCCTCCAATCCGGGGACTCCCGCATGGGCGGAAGAAATCACCGGGGTGCCGGCTAATGCCACTATCCGGATTGCCCGCGAGTTCGCGCAAAACGCCCTCGATTCTAAAGGACGCAGCCAGATTATCTTGGGTGCGGGCACGAACCACTATTTCCACTCTGACCAGATCTACCGCACTATCTTGGCACTGACTTCGATGTGCGGCACCCAGGGGGTTAACGGTGGCGGCTGGGCGCACTACGTGGGTCAAGAAAAGGTACGCCCGATTACCGGTTGGACCCAATATTCATTCGCCCTGGACTGGCAGCGTCCCGCCCGGCAAATGATCTCCACCGGTTTCTGGTATTTAACCACTGATCAGTGGCGTTACGATTCGCTGACCACCGACCGCTTAACTTCGCCTGCGTCTGTGGCCTCAGTGCCCAAGCAAAACATTGCGGATTCTTTACTGGAAGCTACTGAACGCGGCTGGATGCCCGCATATCCCCAGTTCAATCGGTCTTCTTTGGAGCTGGGGCGGCAAGCGCAAGAATCCGGGCAAAAACCCGCGGACTACGTAGCCGAAGAGCTCGCTGCCGGAAAGCTAGAGTTCGCGGCGAAAGATCCGGACAATCCGGTGAACTACCCGCGTGTCCTCTTTAACTGGCGTACTAACCTTTTGGGGTCCTCTGCCAAGGGTACCGAATTCTTCTTGCGCCATATGATCGGTGCCGATAACGATGTCCAGGCCGAGGAAGTACCGGAAGACCAGCGTCCTCGTAACGTGCGTTGGCGCGAGCAGGCCGCGAAAGGCAAGCTGGATTTGGTGGTGACTGCGGACTTCCGCAACACTTCTACCACTTTGCATTCTGACGTTTTGCTGCCAGCTGCCACCTGGTACGAGAAATATGACCTGTCCAGCACCGATATGCACCCCTATGTGCATACCTTCAACGCCGCGATCTTGCCGCCCTGGCAGGCACGCACTGATTTCCAGTTGTTCCAAGATTTAGCGCAGCTGGTCTCCAAGATGGCAGGCAATCACCTGGGTACCCAACTGGACCTCCTGGCGGCTCCTTTGAACCACGACAGCCCGGATGAGCTAGCTAATCCCGCGGGGGTAGTGATTCCCCGCGAGGAATGCGGCTGGGTGCCGGGAGTCAATATGCCAAAGATTATCCCCATCGAGCGCGACTACACCAAGATTGGGGAGAAATTTAACTCCCTGGGTCCGGTTATCGAAAAAATGGGGATGGGCAC
>QWBY01000523.1_pt1 | contig 26892 bp, 20 predicted proteins | sample 1972471 | NCBI WGS metagenome assembly QWBY01 (sample SAMN09866722, study PRJNA288562) | Human gut metagenome isolate term6_stool, whole genome shotgun sequencing... | reverse complement strand
ATTAAATAGTAGACCAAGAAAATGTTTAAATTGGGATAATCCATTTAATTTATTTTTAAAAGAAGTGTCGCACTTGGATTGACAATTCATCATATAAAATAAAAAGTTTTAAATTTTAGTGTGTTTAAGATAAATTTAGATTATAATTTGAGTAAAGATATATTTTTTATAGAAAAGAAGGAGATAAAAAATGAAATCAATAGTAGTTTATTCTAGTTTAACGGGTAATACAAAAATGGTAGGAGAAGCTATTGCCGAAGTTTTAGCTCCGAATTGTGATATTTATAAAGTAGAAGATAATCCTGATATTACAGGTTATGATTTAGTTGTTGTAGGTTTTTGGGTGGACAAAGGAACAGCTGATGCAAAAGCTAGTAAATTTTTGAAATCCATTCGCAATAGTAAAGTGGCTGTATATGCTACGCTAGGAGCTGAACCAGATTCAGAACATGCAAAAACTAGTTTGCAAAATGGTATAGATATGTTAGATAGTTCTAATGAGGTTATGGGGAGATTTATCTGCCAAGGAAAGATTGATCCTAAATTATTAGAGGCGATGAAAAAAATGTTTGGCACGAAAGTCTCTAAAGAAAATTTTCATGCAGTAGATGAAAAGCGTTTAGAACGTCATCGCAAAGCTAGTACACACCCTGATGAGCAAGATTTGGCTAATGCAAAGAAAGTATTTAGTGAGATTAAAGCAAAAATGAGTGGTGAAATAAACTTATGAGCAAAATAAGAGAAATATTGGATAATCTATCAACTGAACAATATAAGATGATGATAGGGGAAAAATCTTGTCAGCCTTTGACGGAGACTTTTAGCAAAAAAAGAGTTGTTCATCCAGGGGCAAATGGACAGATGGTACCACCTGTAAAACAGCAAGAAATTTGGCTTGAATATATGCAAAGAAAAGGAGATAAAAGTAAAAAGAAAGCAGTATATATACACATTCCTTTTTGCAGTCAAATTTGTCTATACTGTGGTTTTTTTCAAAATTATTCTAATGAAGAACGCGAAACTATGTATGTAGATAGATTAATCAAGCAATTATTAATGGCAAAAGAATATAAATATGTACAAGATAGTGTTATCAATGCTGTATTTTTTGGTGGTGGAACACCATCTACATTATCACCATATAATGCAGATAGATTATTAAAAACTATGAATGAAGTATTGCCACTTGCTAATGATTGCGAAATAACTATGGAAGCTCGCGTGCATGATTTAGTTGATGAAAAATTGCAAGTATGGTTTAAACATGGTGTAAATCGCATATCTGTGGGTGTACAATCTTTTGATACAGCTATTCGTCAAAGTATGGGACGCAAAGATGATAAAGAAACTGTTATTGAAAATCTCAAACGAGCTGCAAGTTATAATCAAGCCGTATTAATCATAGATTTGATTTATGGTTTACCTGCTCAAAGTGTGGATAACTTTGTAAATGATTTAAAAATAGCAGATAGTTTGCCAATTGATGGTATGGATTTGTATCAATTAAATGTGTTTGAACAATCTGCATTAAAAAAAGCGATAGATAATGGCAAAATACCACCTGCGGCAACAACAAAACAGCAGGCAAAATATTTAGAAGCAGCTATTTTATATTTAGATGAATTAGGTTATAAGCGATTGAGTGTTTGTCATTGGGCAAAAACAAATCGTGAACGCAGTATGTATAATACTTTGGCAAAATCAGGAGCTGATGTGATACCATTTGGTTCAGGGGCTGGCGGTTTTGTAGGAGATATTTCTATGTTTTTAAATAGAGATTTACAGCGTTATATGAATGCTATTGATGAAGGAAAATGGCCATTGATGGTTTTAACCAAAGAAGCAGAAGGCAAAGTTTTATTTAAAGATATTCAAGCACAAACTGAAAATTGTATGGTAAATATACAAAAATTAGCTCAAGTATATAGTGAAGAACTTTTGCAATTAGAAGAAGTACTCAATATTTGGGTGGAATATGGCTTATTTGAAAAATGTGGCCATACTTATAAAATGACGATTGCTGGTCAATTTTGGCAAAATAATATCACACAGACAATAATAGAACTTACACAACAATTATTAATGGGCAAAAAATCTTTTGAAGTTCAGCCAATAGCAGCACAAGGTTAAATATATAAATAAAATAAGGCAGTTATGATTAATTTTGATAACTGCCATAATTTTTAAAGCATGAATGATAATGATTATTATTAATAAAACTTAATTTTATAATAAAGGAGACGAGCAATGCTAACAAAAAAACGTAAATCTACACTTTTAACTTTATCTATATTGATGGGATTGACAAGTTGTACGCAAGCTAGTGAAGTAATCCAAACACCAGATGTAGTGGTAACAGCTACGAAAACTCAACAAGAAGTGAAAGCTGTACCGAATGCTGTAGAAGTCATCACTAGTGAAGATATTGAACAATTAGGAGCAACAGATATTTATTCTGCTTTGAAACTGGCAACAAATGTTGATGTTTCTCAAATCGGTGCAGGTCATAGATTGATGGTTCGTGGGAAAAATGCAGGTGCTTTAGTATTATTAGATGGCAGAAGAATGTCAAATGAATATTCATCAATGACTAGAGGAGCTTTTGATTTAGATAAAATAAATTTATCTAGTGTAGAACGCATTGAGATTGTTAGAGGTGCAGCCTCCGCTCAATATGGTGCAGATGCTGAAAGTGGAGTAATCAATATTATTACGAAAAAATCCAAAGAACAATCTGTAACTGTAGGAGCAAATACAGGAACTGATGTCATGAATAATTATTATCGTTTTGATTTAGGTCAGCAAGGTAAATTCAATGGGGTAGTGAATGCTAATTTTGCTAAATATCGTAAACGTGAATTTGTCGGTGGCACAGGGACGAATTATTTTGGCCCTAGAACAAATTATGATTTTAGTGGAACGTATGCATTTGATGATAGTAATAATTTAGATTTTTATATAGGTTATTATGATGAAAAATCAAAGAAAATAACAGATTATTCTTCTATGGGAATGGGCAAAAGTTCTACAAATTATGATAAAACAAATCAAGATTATAGTATAGCTTATAATGGAAAAGGCGATAATAGTAATTATATGATTAGAGCTTATTATAATCGATATGATAAGGAAGAATATAAAGGCAGTAAAAATAATAGTTATAAGCAAAATACATTTGATACTTTAGGTATTGAAGCTAAAAATACAGTACAAGCAGGAGATGAGCATTTATTAACTTATGGTGTTGAATATAAAAATATAGGTGTAGAAGGCCCAATCTTAGCTTTAGGTGAAGGTAATAGTAAGGACAATTCTGCTTATGCTGGATATATTCAAGATGAATGGTTTATAAATGATAAAATTTTATTTATTCCAGCAGTAAGATATGACCATGATGAACAATTTGGCGGAAAAACAACACCAAAATTAGGGGCAACTTATTTTCTAAGTGATAATAGTCGTATAAAAGCGAATTGGGGTAAATCATGGAGAGTTCCGAATTTAGTGGAATTATATGCTGGGCAAGATCATGGTTTTACTACGATATATGGAAATCCAGATTTGAGACCAGAAGAAGCTACTACATGGGAATTAGGTTTTGAAGCTGAAAAAGATAATAATTGGTTGAAATTAAATTATTTTAATAGTAAATACGATAATTTAATAACATATGATAAGGTAAATGGGAAAAATACATTTATCAATGCTCAAGATGCCAAAACTGATGGCGTAGAATTTGAAGTAGGTCGCCAATTCAATGATAATTGGTCTATTAGAGCGACTAGTAATTGGCTTAATGCTAAAGATAGTGATGGGGAAAAAGTATCTGCGACAGCTGATAATATTTCCACTTTGGAATTGGATTATGATGATAATGATATTAATGGATATAGTGCTAAACTTTGGAATTCTTGGGTAAGTAATTATCATTATGCTAATGAAAATTATGATTATAATACTTTAAATTTTGTAGTAAATAAAAAATTCGCTTTTGATGATGGTCGAAATGGACGAATTTATGCAGGTGTAGATAATATTGGAGATAAAAAAATAGGAGATATTTATTTAGAAGGTAGAATTTGGCGTGTAGGAGCAGAGATTACTTTTTAAATAAAAAATATTCATAGCTAAAGAAAAGCAAATAATACGTTTAATCTGTTTATATTAATGATAATGATTATTGTTAATATAAACAATTACATACAAAGGAGTTAATATAATGAGATTATCTACAAAAAAACAACAAACTTTATTGACTTTATCAGTGTTATTAGGTTTATCAAGTCCAGTATATGCACAAGATATACAAAATAATGACGTGATAGTTACACCAGATGTAGTAGTTACAGCGACACGAACTCAAGAGGAAGTAAAAGCTGTACCGCAAACTGTAGAAGTAATTACTAAAGAAGATATTGAACAATTAGGAGCAACAGATGTTTATTCTGCACTTCATTTGGCAGCTAATGTAGATGTAACTTCAGCAGGTATGGCAGGTCATAATGTGATGATTCGTGGAATGAGCACAAATCATACTTTAATTTTAATAGACGGTAAAAGATTTGCTGGAGAAGATACAAGTGCTACACAAAACGTTTATGCCTTAGGTCGATTGAGTCTGTCAAATATTGAACGTATTGAAATTGTACGTGGCAGTGCTTCAGCACAATATGGTTCAGATGCTTTAGGTGGAGTAATTAATATCATCACTAAAAAATCAAAAGAGCCATCAATTATGGTAGGTCTTTCTACAGGATCAGAAGCTATAAATAATTATTATCATATAGATTTTGGTAAACAGGGAAATTTCAGTTCTACTTTTGATATGCGTTTTAGTGATGTACGCAAGAATATGCAAGCTGGAGACGAAGGCAGTAATTATTATGGCCCTATTCAAGATTTTAATTTTGCTGGAACATGGGATTTAGGCAATGATAAAGAAATTGATTTGACGCTTGGTTATTATAATGAGCATACAAAGGCAGATTATGCTGATAAATATACATCAACAGGCGTTTTTCAAACTAGTAAGGATAAAAAAGAATGGTATGATTATAGAAGATATGATTATAGTTTAGGTTATAGTGGCAAAACTGATAATAGTGATTATATGATTAGGACTTTTTATAGTAGATTGGATAAAGAAAATAATTTATATAATTATCGCAATAATTTTCCAGGACCAATGGAAAATATTTTGGGTTCAATGTATCCAAAATATGATTGGGATAAATCCACTTATACGCTTTGGGGCATAGAAGGTAAAAATACTGTGCAATTAAGTGATAATCATCTTTTGACGTTTGGCGGTGAATATCGTCAAAATAAAGTTGAAGGTACTCGTTTGAGTGATGGAGGTGATAATGTACATCAAGTAAGTCAATCAGGAAATGGAATAGTGAGTAATAAATATTATTCAGATAAAGAAATAAATACTTGGGCAGGATATATCCAAGATGAATGGCAAGTAAATGATAAATTATTAGTAATTCCATCTGTGCGTTATGACCATGATAGTTCTTTTGGTGGGGAAGTTGCACCAAAAATAGGTGCGACATATTTTATCAGTGATAATAGTCGTATTAAAGCTAATTGGGGTAAAGGCTTCAAAGCTCCAACTATTAGTGAATTATATATGGCAATGCATCGTGCAATGGGCGGGCAAACTGTCAATGTTTATGGCAATCCAGATTTAAAACCAGAAAAATCTACTTCATGGGATATCAGTTTTGAAGCTGAAAAAGATAATAATTTTGGTAAATTAACATATTTCAATAATGATGTTAAAAATTTAATTACTACAAAACAAATAGGTAGTAGTTATTATGATCAGAGTTATGTAAATGTAGATGAAGCTGAAATTGATGGTGTAGAAATGGAAATTGGTTGCAATTTAGACGATAAATGGACAATAAAAGCAACAAGTAACTGGCTTGATGCAACAGATAAAGTGAGTGGTGATCGTTTAGATAATAGAGCAAGAAATATGACTACATTGCAATTATTATATGATGATCATGATGATTGGGGATATAGTGCGATTTTATGGCAACAATGGGCTAATAAATACCATTATGATGATAATGATTATAATTTCACTACAACTAATTTTGTACTCAATAAAAAATTTGGTGAAGGAAATAGAGTTTATGCAGGTGTAGATAATATTTTTGATAAAAAAATTAGTGATATTGGTTTAGATGGTATGATTTGGCGTTTGGGTGCAGAATGGACTTTCTAAAATAATAAGATAAATTAAATAAAGTAGCAGGGTAAAATCTTGCTACTTTGTTTTATTTAATAAATGATTTTTTATTAAAAGGAGATGGTATTTTGAAAAAGTTTTGGCAGATAATTGCTTGTAGTGGGCTAGTATTGACTAGTTGCTTAGGAGGTATGGCTCAAGCACAAGATGAAAAATCTGACGTAGAGTATTATTATCAAGGGGAAAAAATTAATTTAGATAAAGCGGTGAGCATTTCTCAAAATTATGATGTAGTATTTTTTGATGAATATCACGACCAAAAATCTATTCATGAAGCAGAATTATCATTTTTCCAAGAGATGTATAAACAAAATAAAGATATGATATTATCTATGGAAATGTTTGAGAGAGATGTTCAGCCAGTAATGGATAAATATTTGAATGATGAAATAACAGAAATAGAATTTATAAATAATTCTCGTCCATGGGAAAATTACCAAACAGATTATAAACCATTGGTAGAATTTGCTAAAGAAAAAGATATGTATGTTTTAGCATCAAATATTCCACGAAGAATAGCTAATCAATATACAAAAGTAGGTGATTTAGCTTTAATTGAAGATAAAGATAAAATTTATTTGCCGAAAAAACATTTAGTAGAATATGAAAGATATTATGATAAATTCAAAAATTATATGTCTATGGGTGATGGTCAAAGTCATATGATGATGACACCAGAAAGGATAGAAGCTTTCTATAAAGCTCAATGCTTAAAAGATGATACCATGGCGGAAAGTATTGTTGAATTTTTAAAAGAACATAAAGATACAAAAGTCCTCCATGTACAAGGAAGTTTTCATGGTGATGAACATTTAGGCGTGGTAGAAAAAGTAAATAAACTAAATCCTAGCTTAAAGATTGTAGTCATAACACCTATTGAGGCTAAAGACTATGAGAAAATGAAGCATAATTATGGTGAGGATACTATAATTATGACTTTTGTGAGAAAATAATAATATAATAATTATAAATTTTTACTATATAAAAATTTATAAATTCAAATACAACACTTGTTAAAGTTAAATAATGTGTTATACTAAGTATAGGCAAAACATAACAAAAGAGTCATATAGACAGCAAAACCCCATGAAGTTCGCACCTTCATGGGGTTTCTTGCGTTATATAGCTAACGTTGAAGCTAGGCTAGTTGCCACATAAAATCGAAAAAAGCATGTCTAGCCCTTTGCAAATATAGTAGGCAACTACACTTGCCATGACAGCTTTTAAAAACATAACAAAATGAGACATATAGACACCTCCTAACTGTTACCAGTATAGGAAGGGCAACGAAAAATATTATAACATAAAAAATTTTTTTATGTTATGAATTGTTAATCTAAGTGCAATATTTCTTTTAAAAATAAATAAAATGGATTATTTCAATTTTTATATTATTTATTAAAATAGGTAGACTAGACTTTTTTAGATGTTTATTTAATTTAATTTTAAAATTTACTAGTTCGACCAATTAAATTGGCGATTATATAAGCCCAATATTCTCCGATACTATTAGGAATTATATCCATTGTTAAACCAGAATAAAATTGTTGTACGGATTTTTCAGTACTTAATGTGTATTCATAACCTTCATAGAAAGAAATAATTCTATTTTGAAAATCTATTTGTCCTTTAAAAATAAAAAATTTATCTTCAGCAGGTATAACAGTTTTCATCCAAAAATTAACTGTATCCCAATTTGAATTATATTCTAAAGTTAGTATATCTACATATGTTGTTTTTTCATCACTAGATGTTAACCAATACCAACGATCATTATTTTCAGCGAGAGTAATAGAAAATGTAGTAATAAAAATTAATAGAGTTAATATGAATATTTTTTTCATGGTATCACCTATTATTATAATTCTGTTTGATATTTGATATTTTTATCAGGTGTTTGTATATTAGTTATTATTACATTAGTTGTAGTATTGGAAAATACTTTTATTAAGTTTTTATCTTTATCTATAAATGGATTTAATTCAAAATTTGAAGTTATAGTATTTTCTTGATTAGGTTGCATTACTATATTGTCAGTAATAGTTTTTTCATAAACAATATTATTATTATTGTCTATAAATTGTATCTGGATATTGTTTATAGTTATATTTTGATTAGTTAAATTTTTTAAAGGGATATAAACAGCGACTTTTCCATCAATTAAGCCAAATATATTTTGAGTTTGTAAATTAGCCTTTACATTAGCCATGTTAATAGAAATATTTTGTGATATTTCATCAGATATTTGTTTATTTATTTCATCTAGTTTTTCTTTGGTAGCTTGAGTATATTCTTTGATAAATTCATCTAAATTTACAAAAGTATCAATTCGCCATGTGCCATCTTCTAATTTTGCCATACCGATTTTTAAAGTGAAATTTTTATCTGTTTTATTATCATAGAGAATTATATCAATAGTTGCACGATTTCCATTTGTTTCTGTATTTGCAATGTCTTTAAATTCTAGTCTAGTATATCCTTTGATTTTGTTTTCATTTTGTTTTTCGCTATTAGTAATTTTATTATTTGTCTTATTCGTTTCAAATGGATTAGTCATGTTAAAATTGCCATCACGAACATAATTAATAAATCCGTCTTTTAAAGATTTAACTATAGCTGGTTTTACTGTTTGAATTATTCCTTGAATAAGAGGATTATTCATATCATTAGTGGATATCTCTTGGGCTAAAAATCCATCTACTGCTTGAGTACATAAAGCTTCAGTATCGACATGTTTTTCAAAAGCTACTACATCATGATTTTGTACAGATTCTTGTATAAGTTTTAAACTATATTGAGGTGTTTTTACCCAATAGAAGAAATAAAATGCACACCCTGCTAAAATTAATAATACTATTAATCCTATAATTTTATATATTTTTTTATTATTTGTAGATTGAACTTCTAAATTAGTTTCTTCCATGATAAAATGCACTCCTTTAAATAAAAATTTTTATAATCAATATGATTAAAATAAGAAGTTATCATTAAATTTATTTTTTAGGTGTTTGTTTAATAAAAATAATTCTATTTTGAAAATAGTATTTTTGAAATACATCTTTTCCTAATACTTTGATTAAGTTAGTAACTTCTTGTCTGTAATGTTTTTCGTCATAATAGAATATTTTTACTGTAGAAGTATCTTTTTTTAGAACACTGTTTATAATTTTTTCTAATATTTCTTTGTCACTTTCATCTAATGAATGACCATGTATATATACTGTATCAAAATCTGCATAGTTTTGAGAGTCTGTAGAGTCTAGCCAACTAACATATTGATAGTCAGTCTTTTTATATATACGTTGAAAATATTTTTTAAAATATACAGTATCAATAATTTTATTTTCTGTATCTTCTGTTAAGGTTTCATTTATACCTAATACTAGATTATTTTTATTTAATGAGCCATGAATAAAATCTATTTTATCATTATCTAATTTAGAATATAATTTTCTAAATGTATCAGTATAATTGAAGCTTAAAACATGTGTTATTTTATAATCAATATCAGAAATATCTTTAGTTTTTGTGAGATTAGAAATATCTTGTTCTAATAAATAATCTCTTAACATATTTGTTAATTCATTTAAATCTTTTTCAAGAATTTTAATACTAATATTATAATGTTCATTAATGTATTTATAATAATTGTTACCAATGATGAATGGAAATAAACAATTTTTAAAGTAATAGCTTGATTTGGATTGTATTTTATCGATAATAGTATATTCATTTCCTCCGATATAATAATTCATATTATCAATAAATTTATTAACATTAATTTCTTCTATTAGACTTATTATTTTTTTTAATTCAGTTTCAATATCTATCCAATTATTACCTTGTAATTTATTTTGTTTATATTCTTCTAGTAGATATAATAGTAAATAATTATCCTTAATAAGATATTTATGATTATTTAAGATAATTTCATTTTTTGAAGAAACGTTGTTGTTAATAGTGTCAAAGAAATCAGTGTAATGGGTTTTTAAGCCATGTTCTAAATCAAAACCATTTCCTACTATTAAAAGATTATTTGCAGGAGCAAATTGAAATGTAAGATCATAGGTATGATTTTGGTTTGGAGGACAAAAATCTTCTTTATGAATACTATCTTTATAAATTTTTATATTAGCTGATATTAAATTTTGAATAAAAAATTTTTCATTTGTAAATGAAGGTATTTTTTGTATTTTCATATATGTTTTAGGATTTGATGTATCGATTTCATTTTTTATCAGATATTTTTTTATAATTGTTGATAAATTATTTTTTATAGTATTACATAAATATGGTGGTACATTATATAGGGTAATATCCAAAATATTTCCTCCTTAAATTAAGTTATAAAAATAAAGTTTATAACTATAAGTATATATGATAATTATTTTTTATGTCCTAATTCTAGAAATTGGATAATATATTGTTTATCAATATCACTAGAATAGGACATCAATTCAGATGAGAACATAGTGGATATGTTTTCTGTACATATTTGGAAAAATGTTCTGTCAGCAGTATTATAAGAATGGTTTTTAAGTTTTTATCAATATAAATTATACAATTTTTATTTGTATTTTTGAATATATAAATTTATCAATGCTTAATTTATAAGGATTATGTAATTTCAAAGGGATAATATATATTTAGATTAATTGATAATAAAATATTAATGTTGTAAACTTTATTATAAGTATAGTAATACGCTAATTTTTATATGGGAGTGTATTTTATGATAGTTGAATTGACAGAGGAAGATATAAAATTTAAATATATAACACCAGCAATAGAAAATGTTGGTTGGGATAAAGATAATGTATTTTATGAATACTATATAACAAATGGAGCTGTGCAAGTACGAGGTGATAAGGTAACACGAGGAAAACGCAAAAAAGCAGATTATGTACTGACTTATGGTGTGAATAAAAAACCATTGGCGATTATAGAAGCGAAGAAAATGAATTATTCTATAGGGCATGGTATGCCACAAGCTATGGAATATGCTCAAATGTTAGATGTAAAATTTGCTTATTCTTCAAATGGAAAGGGTTTTATTGAATATGATTTTTTCACAGGGAAAACAAGAGAGATAAAATTAGAAGAATTTCCAACACCTGAACAATTATGGAAGCGTTATATTGAGGGTGAAAAATTGGATAAAGATATGCTCAGCGTTGTACAAGAAGCATATTATGTTGATCCACTGGCAAATAAAAAGCCTAGATATTATCAACAAGTAGCTATTGATAGAACTGTTGAAGCTGTTGCTAAAAATCAAAAACGTATTTTGTTAGTGATGGCAACAGGCACGGGAAAAACATATACAGCATTTCAGATTGTATATAGACTTACTAAAGCGAAAAAGGTAAATCGTGTACTTTATTTGGCTGATAGAAATATTTTGATAGATCAGACTATTGTACAAGATTTTAAACCGTTTGAAAAAGTTATAACGAAAGTAAAAAATAGACATTTAGATAGTTCCTATGAAATTTATATGAGTTTATATCAACAACTTGTTGGTGAGAATGGTGAAGAAATTTTTCGTGCATTTAAACCAGAATTTTTTGATTTAATCATTGTAGATGAATGTCATCGTGGTAGTGCCAAAGAAGATTCACAATGGCGAACTATTTTGGAATATTTTAATAGTGCAGTACAAATAGGTCTTACAGCGACACCGAAGGAAACTAAAGGAGTAAGTAATTTAGCTTATTTTGGTGAACCTATATATACTTATAGTTTAAAACAAGGTATAGCTGATGGCTTTTTAGCACCATATAAAGTTATTCGTGTGAATATAGATAGAGATAGTGAAGGCTGGAAACCGTATAAAGGACAATTCGATAAAAATGGTCTGCAAATCGAGGATAAATTATATTTAGGAAAAGATTTTGATAAAAATTTAATTATTGATGAACGTACCCAAGAAGTAGCAAAGCGTATTACAAAATGGCTAAAAGAAAATGGCAGATATAGTAAAACTATTGTTTTTTGTGTGGATATAGAACATGCTGAAAGAATGAGGCAAGCACTTATAAATGAAAATAGCGATATCATGAAGGCTAATCCTAATTATATTATGCGAATAACAGGTGATAATAAAGAAGGAAAAGCTATGCTAGATTATTTCATTGATCCTAGTGAAAAATATCCGACAATAGTTACTACATCAAAGTTAATGACTACAGGTGTAGATGCTAAGACTTGTAAATTAATTGTATTAGAAAATAATATAAATTCTATTATTGAGTTTAAACAAATTATTGGACGTGGCACTCGCTTAAATCCAGATTATGATAAAAATTATTTTACTATCATGGATTTTAGGGGAGTAACGAGATTATTTGCAGATCCTAATTTTGATGGCGATCCTATAGTTATTATTGAAGATGATGGAAAAGATGAAAATACAAGTACGAACACTACAGAAGAAATAGGCGAAGATATAGCAAGTGAAGATGGTGATATATTTACTCCACCAATGGTGCATGAAGGCAAAGTAAAATATCATGTAGATAATGTAGATGTAAATATAGTAAATGAACGTGTACAATATCTTGATGCTAATGGAAAATTAATAACAGAAAGCGTCGTTGATTTCACTAAGAAAAATGTTCGCAAGGAATATGCTTCTTTAGATGAATTTATCAATGCTTGGAGCAGTACAGCGAAAAAGCAAGTTATTCTTGAAGAATTAGCAAAGCATAATGTTTCTATAGATGAACTATATAAGGCTACAGGTAAAAATGATATAGATGAATTTGATTTAATTTTGCATATTGTTTATGATCAAAAACCATTGACGAGAAAAGAACGTATTAATAATGTGAAAAAAAGAGATTATTTTGCTAAGTATTCGCCAGTTTGTAGAGAAGTATTAGATGCTTTGATGGAACAATATAAGAATGAAGGCATAAGAGAAATACAAAATCTTCAAGTTTTACGCAATAAAAATTTTGCTAAATGGGGAACTGCACCAAAAATTGTAAAAATGTTTGGCGGTAAAGAAAAATATTTTCAGGCAGTAGATGAACTCACAAGTTTAATCTATAATAATGAAATATCCGCAAATCAAGAAAATAATATATATAATCTATAAAAGGAGTACATGAATTAAACTATGAGTTTAGGAGCATTTGTAAAAAACATTCAAAATATAATGCGTGGGGATAGCGGTGTAAATGGTGATGCACAGCGTATCGAGCAATTAACATGGCTATTATTTTTAAAAATTTATGCCAAGAAGGAAGAAGACTGGGAACTTTTTGATGAGAATTATAAATCTATATTGCCAGAAGAATGTAAATGGGAAAACTGGGCAGTAGATGATGCAGATGGTAAGTCTTTAACAGGAGATAAGTTATTAGAATTTGTCAACGAAAAGTTATTTAAACAGTTAAAAGAAATAAAATTGTCAGCAGATGCTCCTATGAAGCATAAGATTTTAAGAGATGTATTTGTAAGCACCAATCAATATATGAAAGATGGTGTTTTACTACGTCAATTAATCAATGAAATCAATAAAATAGATTTTGATAATATCAAAGAATTGCACGCTTTTGGTGAAATTTATGAAACCATCTTGAAAAGTTTGCAAAGTGCAGGAAATGCAGGGGAATTTTATACACCTAGGGCAGTAACTGATTTTATCGTAGAAATGGTAAATCCAAAGCTTGGCGAAACTGTAGCTGATTTTGCTTGTGGAACAGGTGGATTTTTGACTTCTACATTAAATCATTTAGAAAAAAATATGAAAAATACAGAAGATAGAACACAGTATAATAATGCTATCTATGGTATAGAGAAAAAGCCTCTACCGCATTTATTATGTGTAACAAATATGTTAGTGCATGATATAGATAATCCTGCTATTTATAATGCTAATTCTTTAGAACGTAATGTAAGAGAATATAAAGATAATGAAAAATTTGAAGTTATTTTGATGAACCCGCCTTATGGCGGAGCTGAAGGAGAGCAGATAAAAAACAATTTCCCAGCAGATTTACGCAGTAGTGAAACAGCAGACTTATTCATATCTTTAATTATGTATCGTTTGAAAGAAAATGGTAGAGCAGCAGTTATTATACCAGATGGATTTTTGTTTGGTTTAGATAATGCCAAAGTGGCTATCAAGAAAAAATTATTTAGTGAATTTAATGTGCATACGATTATTCGCCTGCCTGCTTCTGTGTTTGCTCCATATACATCTATTACTACAAATATTATCTTTTTTGATAATACAGGAACTACGAAAGAAACTTATTTTTATCGTTTGGATATGCCAGAAGAATATAAACATTTTTCTAAGACAAAACCAATGAAATTAGAACATTTTGCTGATTGTATAAAATGGTGGAATGATAGATGCGATATTCAAGATGAGGATACTGATACTTATAAGGCTAAAGTTTATACATTAGAAGAAATCGTAAATCGCAATTATGATATAGATTTATGCGGTTATCCTACAGTGGAAGAAGAAGTCTTATCTCCAGAAGAAACTATTTTGGAGTATAAAGAAAAAAGAGCTACTTTGAATGCCAAGATAGATAAGAAACTCCAAGAAATAGAAAATATTTTAGGGGTAAAATTATGTTAGCAGATAAATTAAGAAAATCAGTATTGCAATCAGCTATACAGGGAAAATTGACAGAGCAATTAGCTACAGATGATAAGGTAGAAGATTTATTACAAGCGATAGAAGAAGAAAAAGAACTTTTAATCAAAGAAAAGAAGATAAAAAAACAAAAGCCATTACCAGAAATAACAGAAGAAGAAATACCATTTGCTATACCTGAAAATTGGAAATGGGTAAGATTAGGCGAAGTAATAGAGTTGATATCTGGAAGGGATTTAGTAAAAGATAAATATAATAATAATTGTGAAGGGATACCATATATTACTGGTGCTAGTAATTTTAATAATAACAACTTGATTATTGATAGATGGACAAATGAGGCAACATCTATAGCAATAAAGAATGATATTTTATTAACATGTAAAGGTACAATAGGAGAAATAGCAGTATTAAAAGAAAATAAAGTGCATATAGCAAGACAGATAATGTCTATACGATTATTACAAGGTAATATAGAATATATTAAATGGTATATAATTTCACAAATAGATAAATTAAAATCAATGGGAAAAAGTATTATACCTGGTATTAGTAGAGAAATGATTTTGAATTATTTAATACCATTACCACCATTAGCAGAACAAAAGCGTATAGTAGAAAAGCTTGATAATGTTTTAGCTAATATAGAAAAACTAAAATCTAGTGAAGAAAAATTATCTATACTACAAAAGAATTTCCCTGATAAATTAAAAAAATCTATATTACAATCAGCTATACAAGGAAAATTAACAGAGCAGTTAGCTACAGATGATAATGTAGAAGATTTATTACAAGCGATAAAAGAAGAAAAAGAACTTTTAATCAAAGAAAAGAAGATAAAAAAACAAAAACCATTGCCAGAGATAACAGAAGATGAAATATCATTTACTATACCTGAAAATTGGAAGTGGGTAAGATTAGGAGAAATATTCTTTATATCAAGAGGGGGTTCTCCACGACCTATAAAAAGTTTTCTTACTGATTCAGAAGACGGTATTAATTGGATTAAAATTAGTGATACAAATAAAGACAGTAAATATATAATATCTTGTAAAGAAAAAATAATAAAAGATGGTTTAAAGAAAAGTAGATTCGTTAAAAATGGTGATTTATTATTAACAAATTCAATGAGCTTTGGAAAGGCATATATATTGAAGATAGATGGCTGTATACATGATGGTTGGCTATGTTTAAGTCCAATAAAAGATATAGATAAAGAATATATATATTATGTATTAATGTCTAATTTTTTGAAACATCAGTTTATAACTAAAGCTAGTGGTGCAGTTGTTAGAAATCTTAATATAGATAAAGTGAATAGTGCTGTAGTACCGTTACCACCATTAGCAGAACAAAAGCGTATAGTAGAAAAATTAGATAAGCTTTTAGCTGATATAGAAGAATTAAAGATAGAATAATAAAAATACCGCATATTATTATGCGGTATTTTTACAAAGGAAGGATTGATTGGTATGGGAAAAATAAATACAGAAAAAATAGAAGCATGGTCAATTAATAGTTTGGAAAGGTTATTAGATAAAAGTAAATATATAAAATATGAAATAAATTCAAATGATAAGACATTATCTTGGGATGGAAATTTATATTTATATAATAATGAAGAGTTGAAAAAAGAACAATTAATAGCAAGGATTTCTATACAAGTTAAAGGTCATGGTGTAGAAAAAGAAGATAAATTAAACAAAGAATATATTACATATCCTGTGGAAATAAGTGATTTAAAAAATTATAAAAAAGATGGTGGTGTTATATTTTTTGTGATTTATGTTTTAAATAGTGAGGAACATAAAATATTTTATAGAAAATTGTTACCATATGATTTAAAAAGACTATTAAAAAATCTAAAAAAAGAAGATCAAAAAACAAAAAGTATAAAGTTATATACTTTTCCAACAGATATAAAAAAGATAGGAGAAATAATATATTATTTTCAACAAGATAGAAAAAAACAATATAGTACAGCTGATGCTGAAACTATAGATTTGTTAGATTTTGAAAAAACAAAAGAGAATATGAAATGTTTATCTAAAATAAAGAAATTATCGTTTTCATCTACATTAGATAATCTTTTTGATGAAGAACGTTATTTATATGTAGAAAGAACATCAAATATATATAGTCCAATAGCAAGAATGAAAGTTGAAAGTATGAAAACAATTGTTCCATTGAAAATATATATTGATGAAAAGGAATATTTTCAAAAAGCCGAAGTAATTTTAAGGAAAGATAAAGTAGATTTATGTATATCAAAGTGTGTATATATAAAACAAACAGATGAATCAAAAGGTGCTTTAAAAATAGAGAGAAAAGGAACATTAATAGATTTTATAAATGGATTAAATTTTGTAAAAAGTATATCTACATGTAGTCATTTTAATATTGGAGATATGGTATATGGTGAAAAAGTAACTGGTTTTGATTTAATTTTATTGCAAAAAGATATAGATTTTTTTGAGAGAGTAAAAGTATTATTAGAGCATTTGAATGTACAAAAACCATTGGAGATGGAATCTCTATCAGAGAAAGATTTTAGAAATCTAGATATTTTATATGAATATATTGTAGAAAATAAAGATTTTAAAATTGAATGTAAAAAAGATAGTGGAATAGAAATATATGAGGTAGGAAATCTTAAATTAATGTTTTTATTTTTTAACTTAGAAAATGGTAAGTGTTCATATTATAATTTTTTTGATAGATATATAAGTAATAGATGTAAATTAATTAAAAATTTTAATGAAAAACGTGTAGAATATCCTATATATTTTTTATTAACAAAAGATTATCTTTTAGAAATTGATAATATTAATTATGAAGTTATCAAAGAATCTATTATGAATGTAAAAGAATATAGTAATGAATATGGAAATGATGTTAATACATTAGTGTTGGATTTATTAAAAGCCTATGATGAAAAAAAAGAATCTATAATTTTAGAAACTGCATTGGATATTATAAAATGGTTAAAAGAAAAAGATAATAGTATATATATTGTTTTGAATTATTATCAAACAATTTTACGAAAAAGAGCGTTAAGTAGAGAAGAAATAAAGAAACTAAAAAATTTGGAAAGAAAAGAAGAAAATATAGAAATATTATTAGGAATAAGTATTATTTTAGAGAATAAGACTAATATTGATTATTATTTAGAAGAATTAACTGTTGAACAAAAAGAAAAGTTTAAACAATATCCTATTTGGAATTTAGTAAAAGAAAGTAAATAGTACCTACTTTTATTGATACTTTTTAAATATGGTAAATTTTAGATAAAAAAAGTATCATCTTAATTTTAGTTTTGAACTATTTAAATCAAGATGATACTTTTTATTTATTGAGAGTTTTGGAGGGCTTTGTCTAGGATTGTTTCCATAGTATGCCAGCTGAGTACGGCACATTTTACACGAGCTGGCATTTTGGATATATTTTTAAAGGTAAGAGCTTCATCTAAAGGGGCAAGCTCTTTTTCATCAGTGATTGTGCCTTGAACCATGCCAATGAATAAACGACATAATTCTTTAGCTTTATCGACTGGTTGATCAAGCATTAAATCAATCATGATATCTGTAGAAGCTTGGGAAATAGCACAACCTGAACCTTGGAAACTAGCATCTTCAATAATATTATTATTGAGTTTTAAGGAGAGTGTGATTTCATCACCGCAATTAGGATTGATACCATGTTGGTGATGTGTAGCATCTGCTAGTGAACATTTATTATTAGGGTGAAGGTTGTGTTCAGTTAAGATTTCATTATAGAGATTAAACATCGTATCCTAAATAACTCCTTACTTTTTTTATTTGTTCAATGAATTGATAAACATCTTCTTTTGTATTATAGAAATAAAAGCTTATGCGATTTGTTGATTGTGCATTTAGATATTTCAATAATGGGTGAGCACAATGATTGCCTGCACGAAGGGCAATATTTCCATGATAATCGACAAGTGAAGATACGTCATGAGGGTGAATATCTTGAATATTAAAGCTCAATACGCCTTTATGTTTTTTATAATCTGGTGAGCCATAAATGGTGATATAAGGCAATTTAGATAATTCTTCCATGGCGATTTTCATTAATTTTTCTTCTTGTTGTTCAATGTAGGAAAATCCTACTTGATTTATATATTCAATAGCGGCTTTTAATGCTATAGCTCCAGATACGTTAGGTGTACCAGCTTCAAATTTTTCTGGAAGTGGAGCAAATGTAGCATCTTGTTCGGATACTGTTTCGATCATTTCGCCACCGCGTAAGAATGGAGGCATTTGCTCAAGTATGAATTTTTTTCCATATAAGACGCCAATTCCCATAGGTGCTAACATTTTATGACCGGAGAATGCGTAAAAATCGCAATCTAAATCTTGGACGTCTGTTGCCATATGAGGAGCACCTTGAGCACCATCAACAATGGCGATAGCACCTACTTCATGAGCTTTTTTTATTATAGCTTTTAAAGGAGTGGCAACGCCTAAGACATTTGAAACTTGAGTGATAGAAACTATCTTTGTTTTAGGTGTGATTTTTGTTTGAATTTCTTCATCAGAAATAATGCCTTCATCATTTATATACATATATTTTAATGTAGCTTTTTTTAATTTTGCTATCATTTGCCATGGTAGTATATTGCTATGATGTTCAAGAATGGAGATTACGATTTCATCGCCTTCTTGGATATTTTCCATGCCGTAAGTGTAGGCGATGAGATTTAAGGATTCAGTAGTATTTCTAGTGAAGATAATCTCACAATCTTCATTAGCATTGATGAATTGTGCTACGCTGTGGCGAGCTTGTTCGTATTCACTTGTAGCAGTAGCACTCAATTTATAGAGACCACGAAGAGGATTTGCATTTTGAGATGTGTAATAATTTTCTAGGGATTTTATCACACTTAGTGGTTTTTGCGTAGTAGCAGCACTATCTAAATAAACGACAGGGTTTGCTTCATCATTTAATATAGGGAAATCTTGGCGAAAATTAGTTTTCATGATAGAAAGCCTCCTGTTGATAAGTGGAAATATAAGCGTGAAGTTCTTCAGGTAAATTTGTTGTGATTAATTGAAGTTTAGAGTCAATTTGCATTTGGCGAATTTGTCTTTCATTTAAGCCACGAGTTTGCAGATAAAATAATTGCTCCTTATCCATTTCACCGATAGAAGCGGAGTGATTGCCTTCGATATCATCTTCACCGCAGAGAATTAGAGGAATTGATTTATTGTGGATATCTTCATCAAGTAATAATACATTTTCTGCTTCTGTACCTATAGAACCTTTGCAACCTTGTTTAAAATCTAAAGTTGCACGATGTGTTTTTTGAGCGTTATGCATTAAGATACCATTTGTCGTTAAATTAGTTTTTGTCTTTTGACCTAGGATATTGACAATATAGTTCATATCGAGCATTTGATTTTTAGCAGTTAAATAATCTGTTTGGAAATCTAGTTGTGCATTATTTTGTAGTAAATCTATATTTGCACCTAGATAATTTTTATTTGCACCTAAAGCAATTTGTTGAATGGATATACGAGCATTTTCTTGAGCAAGTGTGCCGATATCATCAAAGTTAAAATAATCTTTGCCAAGTGTTTGCAGTTGAATTATTTTAATTTGGGCATTTTTTTCAGCGAAAATCTTTGTACTGCTCGCATGAAAACCTTGATTATGATAAGGGGAATTGTAAACGATAATTATAGTAGCTTGGCTATTTTCTTGAGCGTAAATATAATTATCATCAATTAAATCAAGGTTATCGGTTAAATCATAAATGAAGATTAAAGGTTTTTGGGTAATCGTATTTGCTTTGATAGTGAAATAGTTTTTGTTACTAGCGTTATTTACTACAAAATTATCAGCATCTGAGCCGATACCAGTAGTGATGTGAGGAAAGTTGGCAAAAGCTATATCTTTTTGTGAAGCTAGGAAAATATTTTCCGTGGAATTGATGATTTGAGGTTTGAGGGGAGTTAATTTATCTATATTATCATAAGATATAGTTGTATCATTTAATTTTAACCAACGCCATGTTGGCATTGGTAAACTATTTGCATGTTCAATTTTTATATTCATAGTTATATCTCCTTTTAGCCAATGGCGCCTTCCATTTCTAATTGAATTAAATGATTCATTTCTACAGCATATTCTACTGGTAATTCTTTGGATATTGGATTAGCAAATCCGTTTACAATCATAGCACGAGCAGCGGCTTCACTTAGACCTCTACTCATGAGATAAAATACAGCTTGATCACTAATGCGACCGATTTTGGCTTCGTGTCCAACACTGGCTTTATTTGTACGCACGTCCATTGCTGGAATTGTATCTGAACGAGAAATATTATCGAGCATTAAAGATTGGCAAGAAACTAGGGCTTTACTGTGCTGGGCTTGTTTGGCTACAACGACAGAACTTCTAAATGTACTAGCACCACCATCTTTAGAAATGGATTTTGTGTTGATTAAAGAAGATGTATGAGGGGCATTGTGCACCATTTTAGCACCTGTATCGAGGTTTTGTCCTTTACCTGCAAATGTAATTCCTGTAAATTCTGCCTTGGCATTTTCACCTGCAAGAATTGTCATTGGATAAAGGTAAGAGATATGAGAGCCAAATGAGCCAGAAATCCATTCCATAGTAGCATTTTTACCTACTTTTGCTCTTTTTGTATTGAGGTTATACATATTTTTTGACCAGTTTTCGATTGTGGAGTAACGCAATTTTGCATCATCAGCGACGAATAATTCTACACAGCCAGCATGCAAATTAGCTACATTATATTTAGGCGCGGAACAGCCTTCGATGAAGTGAAGGTCAGCTCCTTTATCTACGATAATCAATGTATGTTCAAATTGCCCTGCACCTGCTGCATTTAGACGGAAATAAGATTGAAGTGGAATATCCACTTTTACTCCAGGTGGTACATATACGAAAGAGCCACCAGACCAAACTGCACCATGTAAGGCTGCAAATTTATGATCGCGAGGTGTTACAAGTTTCATAAAATGTTCACGTATCATAGGTTCATAAGGGCCTTTGAGAGCAGTTTCGATATCTGTATAAATTACGCCTAGTTTGGCAACTTCTTCTTTGAGATTGTGATAAACGACTTCAGAATCGTATTGAGCACCGACACCAGCTAAGGATTTTTGTTCAGCTTGAGGAATGCCTAGTTTATCGAAAGTATCTTTGATATCTTCAGGTACATTTTTCCATGAACCTTGCATATCAGTATTTGGTTTTACATAAGTTACGATATTGTCGATATTTAAATCATCAATAGATGGCCCCCATGGTGGTACATCTAAGCTGTGGTAGATTTCTAAAGAACGTAAGCGAAATTCACGCATCCATTCAGGATCATTTTTTTTAGCAGATAATTCTTCTACGATTTCAGGAGTGAGACCTTTTTTGAGACGATAAGCATCTTTTTCTGCTTTTTTAAAATCATAACGATTTTCTACACGTTCAGCAGTTTGATTTATATATTCATTTTGTCTTTTTTCTGCTTCATTCATGATTTTATTCTCCTTGTCCAGTGATAAAAGGTTCATAGCCTTGTTCGTTGATGATTTTTATTAAAGAAGCATCTCCTGTTTTGATGATTTTTCCATTGATTAAGATATGAACATAATCGATATGGAGATATTCAAGAATTTTGCTATTGTGAGTGATGATTAATAAAGATTTTTGGTCATCTTGTTGGAATGTCTGTATACCGCGAGAAACAGTTTTTACAGCGTCAACATCAAGACCAGAGTCTGTTTCATCTAAGATAGCTAATTTAGGATTTAGCATTAATAATTGAAGCATTTCAATTTTTTTGCGTTCGCCACCAGAAAATCCTACATTTAATTCACGATTGATCCATTGTTCATTGATACCGAGTGTTTTAGTAACAGTTTTTAATTTATCGCGAAAAGCTTTTAGGCGGATTTTTTCTTTTGTTTCCATAGCAGTACGGATAAATTGAGAAATAGAAATACCAGGGATTTCTATAGGGCTTTGGAAAGATAAGAATAATCCTTTTTGAGCACGTTCATCAGTTCTAGCAGAAGTAATATCTTCATCTTCGAAAAATATACTTCCACGGTCTACTTTATATTGAGAATTACCCATGATAACATTGCCTAATGTAGATTTTCCTGCACCATTAGGGCCCATTAAAATATGAGTTTCACCTTGATTTATATTTAAATTTAAATTTTGTAAAATTGTTTTATCTTCAGCACTAGCGTATAAGTCCGTAATATTTAAAAGAGATTTAGTCATGAAATATATCCTCCTATCCTACTTTTATAGTAGGTTTAAAGTTTGTGAAAATATGATAATTACTTGTTTATATATAGATTTAAAATATATTTATAAATTAAAAGAATAAAAGAAATTTATATCTTATTTACTATTATTTTAGTATGAATAGTATATAATGTCAAGATGAATATAAAATAATTTATTAGAGTAAATACAATAATAAATTTAGTTTGGTAAAAGAACTATATAAAATTATTTTCTTTAAACCCTATTTATTGAATAGGATTATAAAATAGAAGGATTTTAGATAAAAAATGTATAATATATATTTTAGTTAGTAAGTAAGGAAAGGAATGAAGGATAATGAGGTTTGTAAATTTTAAAATAGAAGATAAGAAATTGATAGGTATTTTAGCAAATGATGAAGATAAGATAATAGCACTTAATGATTTATATGCAGATAAAACTTTTTGCTGTATGCAAGATGTGATTGAACAATTAAATGAAGATGATATAAAAGATATACAGACAAAATTAGATGATGAAAATAATGATTTTAAGAGCTATAAATTGAGTGAAGTTAAATTATTATCACCAATAGAGAGACCAATACATGACATTTTATGTGTGGGTGTAAATTATCAAGCTCATTTAGAAGAAGCTAGTGAACGTGCAAAAAATTTCAAGAAAACAAGTAATGATGCAGTTTATTTTGGCAAGCGTGCGATTAAAATAATCGGTACAAATGAAGATGTACAAGCTTGTTTGGATATAGATAATGCTTTAGATTATGAAGTGGAATTGGCGGTAATCATAGGTAAAACTGGCAAAAATATACCTGTGGATAAAGTAGAAGATTATATTTTTGGTTATAGCATTTTCAATGATTTTTCTTCACGTAGATTACAATTAAAACATATGCAATGGTTTAAGGGGAAATCTCTAGATACTTATAGTGCTATGGGCCCTGTTATTTTGCATAAATCAGCTTTGCCATTTCCTGTAGAAGTGGATATAAAATGCAGTGTAAATGGGGAACTTCGTCAAAATTCAAATACAAAATTATTTTTGAATGATATACCAAAAGTAGTATCAGAATTATCACAAGGAATGACTTTAGAAGCAGGAGATATCATTGCTACAGGTACGCCATCAGGTGTGGGCATGGGATATAAATCAGGAAAATGGCTAAAATCTGGAGATGAAGTAGTTTGTGAAATTCCTCCAATCGGTAAATTAATAAATAAAATCAAATGATTTTGGGAAAAAGAGTAGATTTTAAAATCTGCTCTTTTAATTTTGTGTCTATTGTGTAAAAAAGAAAAGACATTTAGCAATGTTTTTAATATATGAGAGCATAGTATTTATAAAAAAAAATATATATAATAGTAAACGTTTAACAAGTTAGATTACTTATTATTATTAATAATAAGTAAAAGGAATATAAATAAAAAATAGTAAAGGAGATCATAACATTATGTTTAATATCAGAGTAATCATGTTGATTATGCTTAGTTTTGTATTGGGTACTTGTGAATATGTGGTTATTGGTATTTTGCCGAATATTGCAGAAGATTTGAATGTATCAATCACGCAAACAGGTTTATTGATTTCTGCATTTGCCATAGTTTATTCAGTGGGTGCACCTTTGATTACGGCATATCTATCAAGATTTCCTAGATATCGTACGGTTTTAAGCTTAATGTTTTTATTTACACTAGGTAATGTGGCTTGTATGTTAGCACCTAATTATCCTGTAATGTTGGCTTCACGAATATTTTTGGCAGCTGTATCTAGTGCTTTAATTTCAATGTCAATGACATTTGCTCCAGATGTTGCACCAAGAAAATACACTTCTTCAGTAATATCTTGGATTTTTGCTGGCTTCAATATTGCTTCAGTATTTGGTGTGCCATTTAGTATGTTTATCGTACAATTTGCAAGTTGGCGTGTAGCATTTGCCTTTATCGTTGTTGTTAGTATTCTATTGTTATTATTAATGGTTAAATTTTTACCAACGAAAAACTTACCACCAACTAATAATATTATGGAACAATTAGTATTATTAAAAGATAGACGTATTATTATGGCAGTAAGTGCGATGATTTTAAGTGGTTCTTCTGCATATTGTTTCTATACTTATTTATCCCCGATTTTATTAGATAAAATGGGCTTATCTGCTAATTTATTGACTTTAGCATTTGTTATCTTTGGTGTAGCGGCAATGATTAGTAATTTGTTATCTCCTATGCTCAATTATTGGGGCGGTATGCGTATTTTATGGATGATATTTGCAGGACAAGCAATATTTTCTATTTTATTAACATTTACTATGGAATCATTTATTTTAGGCAGTGTGGTTATTTGCTGTTTAGGTGTATTGATGTATTTATTAAATACACCAACACAGATGTATTATTTACAAGTGTCCAAGAAATTCTATCCAGGAACTTTAGCATTAGCAGGTTCACTGACATCATCTTCATATAATGTAGGTATTGCAGTAGGTTCTTTTGCTGGTTCATTATCTGTTGATTTAGCAGGATTAAACAGTGTAGGTATCACAGGTGGGGTATTTGCTATTTTGGCTACAATCATAAGTTATTTATTAGCAAGTAGAATAAAAAGAGAGTATAAAGAAGTAATTGCAAGAGCAATGCGTATGTTAAATAAATAATAAAGAAGGCTTTTCTTAGTAGGGAAAATGATACTAAGAAAAGCCTTTTGTCATTTATTTAGATTTTTAATGATATTAATAGCGATTTCTTTGGCGGTAGAACTTAATGCTTGAGGATTTTTAGGGTCATCTAAACGTACAGAATAATATGTTCGTTGATTATTTATTTCATAAAAACCAGTGAACCAAGCATCAGTATTTTCACCGTTTACTTTACCAAAACCAGTTTTGCCATAAATTTTTAGACCAGTGTTATTATCTTCATAAACTAACATTAATTCTTTTAGTTTAGCTAAAGCCATAGGATTTTCATTGGCAGAAAATAGGCGATTTAATAATTGTACTTGTTCTAATGGTGAAATCTTTAAGGAAGTTTCTAGCCAGAAGCCTTTTAAATCTCTAGGGTCATCATCTAAACCTGTTTTTCCGTCCCAATCAGAAATATCCTTATTGCCATAATCGAACTTATCGATATATTTTTGCATAGTATCTTGTCCAATTTCATCAATGACTTGGCGATAATACCAAACACAAGATGTTTTAAATGCTGTATCTAAATCGATATCTTTATTCCATGCATCATACCAATAAATAGTACCATTCCATTTTCGAAGAGAATTATTAGCGTCAATAGTCTTATTGTCTAAAGCTACATAAGTGGAGAAAATTTTAAAGGTAGAGCAAGGAGAAGATTGTTTGGTGCTTAATTCATCATTGTAAATATTATATGTATTTGTATCTGGTGTATAAAATACAGCAGTACCATTGATATTTTCAAAATAAGAAGATAAATCAATGGAATTTTTTGTTGTTTGAGTTGTTTGCATGGAAGTGTTTTGATTGCTTGATGAAGTTGAATTTTCAGCAGAGGTGCAATTTGTAGTGAATAAACAAATTGTTATAACGCAGATGATTTTTACCAGTGTTTTAAACATAAAAAAATCCTTTCTATAAAATATGATTTTTAATAGATGAATTGTCAATCCAAGTGCGACACTTCTTTTAAAAATAAATTAAATGGATTATCCCAATTTAAACATTTTCTTGGTCTACTATTTAATAATATTA
>QWBY01000804.1_pt1 | contig 26893 bp, 23 predicted proteins | sample 1972471 | NCBI WGS metagenome assembly QWBY01 (sample SAMN09866722, study PRJNA288562) | Human gut metagenome isolate term6_stool, whole genome shotgun sequencing... | reverse complement strand
GTAAACAGTTTGATTATCTAAAATTCTGCTACTTAAAATATCTATCCCTAATCTTTCAAATAATAATTTTGTATCTTTTCTTACATCATACAAAGTTATTATACTCTGTTTTATATCTATCGTAGGTAACTCTACCTCAAAAGAATCAATATACGATACATCTGCAATTACCTGTTTAAATATAGACATACTTACAGAAAAATCTTTAAAAACTGTTGGGTTAACAATATTTTTATCTTCAAATATATTCTTGCTGATCTTACCCGCAAATTTTTGAGACAATATATTGGAAGTATCTGTAATCAACTCTATGCTTTTAGTCAAGTCATACTCATCAAGAAAATATGTGATAATATGTTTACTCTTATCTCTATTAAATTTTGCTCCAACAATTGCATCATTAGAAGCCTTTCCTTTAAAAAGTCCAGAAATTCGATTACTTTTTGCAACAATCTTATTATAATAAACACTAACCAAAATACCTTCAAACGGCTTTGTTTCTTTATCCCAGAATTCTTTAATCTGAATTAGCTGAGATCTTAATCTTAATAAATGCTCTGTACTGACTTCCACTTTCCCATTCATGGCTATGCCTCCACGCATACTATTTTTACTGGCTTGCACAAAGCGTTTCCCTTTTAATTCCACGACATTATTCACTATCTACTTCCTCCCTCTTTAACTTTCTTGATACTGCACTTTTAGACTCACCTTTTAATTTTTCTATTTCTCTTACAGTAAATCCTTCTTCATGAAGTTGGTTTATATTCTTTTGATCCAAACTCCCTATCAAACTATTGTATAATCTTTTCAAATAATCATACTCAGAACCAACATCGCTAAATGCAAGTGATGTTTTTATAATGTTTTTTAATTCTCCGGGATAAGGTATTTTCTTTGCTGTCTTTAATATTTTTTTAAATAATCTTGTATCCGTGGATATTCCTTTAAAATTCTTGATAAATGAAGAAAAATAATATTCGGCAACTTTTATTAAATCCTCATCACTATACCTATTGAAATTAATAACAGCATCAAATCTCCTAATTAATGCTTTATCAAAATTTGAATATAGATTAGTTGTTGCAATAAGTACAATCTCTTTATTAAGGTCTGTCAATCTATCCAATTCTCTTAAAATTGTAGATGTTACTCTTCCCATCTCTCTAATATCATTAGAATTAATTCTATCCAAAGCAATAACATCAATTTCATCAAATAAAACCACAACCTTATTTGCATTTGGAAGCATATTTATTTCTCTAAATACTTTTATTATGTTTTTATTAGTCTGTCCCAACTTGCTATCTATCAAGTTTTCAAAATCCACCCTAAAAAGAGATCTATCCAATAATCTTGCAACATTTTTGGCTGCTTCTGTTTTTCCACTTCCCGGTAATCCTTCAAATAAAAATTTATTAATACCAACATTATGATTTACAGCGTTAATAATACCTTTTATGTCTTCTGTTATTTCAAGTGGTAAATTTAAAGCCTCTAAATTTCTTATTTCTACTTGTTTTAAAAACTCACTTTCAAAATCACTACTTTGTGGTGAATATAAATTTGATTCGGATATTAACCCCATAATATATTCAGATAACTGATAATCTCCTATGCTATCAAAATATCTTGCTATTGCTATCGCCTCATTTCTAAAGGAATTTTCATTCCTTTCCACATGGTATTTTATTAAATTTAAAACATTTTGTTTTTTCATATTGCCATACCTCCTATTTTCTTTATTATTATATTACAAACTGGGACACATTTCTATACTTTTGGGACAAATATTAAAAATTTTATTTTTCTCTATCAAAGATTATATTAGTAATCATTCATGAATAAAAAAGAGCCGGTGCAGTCCTAAGACCACACCGACCATAAATTTATCTCTCAGCTTCTTTTGACGCTTTTTTCTTTTCTTTAGGCTTTTCCTTATCTTCAGCCTGATACTTCTTGATAGCTCCAAGCACAGACTCTTTCTTTTCATCTCGACCTTTCATCTGTTCTTGTGCCTTTAACAGCTTTGAAAAAAGTATCCTGATGTGTACCGACCCCAAAAAGTTAGACCAAAATCTAACGATTGGGAGGTCGTCACAAACCTTAAGCTTTATTTTTCTTAAAACTTATTTGGAATTTTCGTCTTCCATAAAAACCCATCACTTAAAAACATAAAATCTATGTATACTAATTATATGTTACCGCAATCCCTTAATTTAGTGCCTCTTCCAGGTGGATTGTACCGGTTTGGACAATAGTGCTACCGTTTCCACATGTGTGGTTTGGGGGAACATGTCTATCGGTTGTATTTTTATTAATTTGTAGCCTTTTTTGGACAGTCTTTCTATGTCTCTTGCTTGTGTTGCCACGTTGCAGGATACGTATACTATTCGTTCAGGATTTATTTTTCCGATTGCTTCTATTACTTTTTCGTCACAACCGGCACGTACGGGGTCCAATACCACGACTTCCGCTTTTATACCTTTTTTTGCCAATTCGGGCAGGTATTTCGCTACGTCTGCTGCGTGGAATTCTACATTTTTTATTTTGTTTCTTTTTGCATTTTCTTTTGCGTTTTCTATTGCGTCTTTTATTATTTCTATTCCTATTACGTGTTTTGCTTTTTGTGCCAAGTACAATGAAATGGTTCCCGTTCCGCAGTATGCGTCTATTACCGTTTCATCTCCGGAAAGGTTTGCAAAGTCGAGTGCTTTTTCGTAGAGTTTTTCGGCTTGTTCTTTATTTACTTGAAAGAATGAGTACGGTGAGATTTCAAATGTCAGTTTTCCGATGGACGCCTTAAGTGTTTTTTCTCCCCATATGTGTTCCATTTTATTTCCTAATATGACATTCGTTTTTTTATCTTGTACGTTATGGTAAATGGAAATAACTTCGGGAACGCTCTTTCTCATTTCTTCTATCCATTTTTCTTTGCAAGGAAGTTCATTTGTGGAAGTCACGATTACCGCCATAAGTTTTCCGTCGTCGCCTATACGTCCCACGATGTGTCGCACGCTGCCTTTGTGCGTTTTTTCGTTATATACGGTAATTTTGTTTTTGTTTATGAAGTCTTGTGCAAATTTTGCAAGTTTATTGTTTGTTTCATTCTGTATCATGCAGTCGGTGGAAGGAATTATTTCATGTGTTCCGCTTTTGTAGTAACCCGATACCGCTTTTCCGTTTTGAGTTCCTATCGGTATGGACATTTTATTGCGATATCCTACGATATGCGTTGCCGACACTACCGGCAGCACTTTGTTTTCATCTTGTTTTCCGATACGTGAAATAACCGATTTTACACGATTAAATTTAAATTTCAATTGTCCTTCATACGACAATTCGGGTATTTGACACGCTCCGCAAGTCACGTCAGGTGTGCAGTGTGATTTGATACGATCGGGAGATTTTTTTACAATCGAAATCAATTTGCCGAGTGCGTAAGCTTTTTTCACAAGCGTAATTTCAGCTTTTACAATTTCATCAGGCAATGCACCTTTTACGAATACAGTAAATCCGTTCACGTTTCCTATTCCTTCTCCATGCACTCCCAAATCACGTACAAAAACTTCATAAATTTCATGTAATTTCACGTTTTCCACACAAAACACTCCTTTAATTTTATATTTAACATTATATCATGGAGAATACACAAAATTGCACGAAAAAAGCCGACTTTCATCGAGTCGGCTTTTTGTATTTGTTTTTAATATTTTATGCGAGTGAACCCATCGGATCCCAGGGTTTCAGATGTATGGGTTCTTTTTCGTATGCTTCCGTTACTTCTTTTGAGAGATATTTTTTGTTGATAAGTGCCTGATACATGTATTCATCGAACCATGCATCGCTCATTACCAAGTAGCCTCTGCTGCCGGAGTCTTTTCCCCATGAGTTTTCTACTTTAAATCTGTTTACTTTTCCGGTTTTTTCGTCTACATCTGCACCTACGAATACCATTGCGTGTGTCATGAGTGATTCTTTGTAGTCGAGTCTTTCGGCTTTGGATAAATCATATTTTACGTTGAACAAATCAAATATTTTTACGCTTTCCAAGTCGAGTCTTGATCCGGCTCTATCGAAAAATTGTATTACATCGCAGCCGAACCATACGGGATGACCGTCTTTCAATTGATCGATTACCGCTTTTTTCATTACGTCAATCGGCACATTGACATATTTTACATGGTCCAATTCGGTAACATTTCCCAAAAAGTCCACAGTGTATGACTTGTAGTACGGTTTGTCTTTTGTCGGTGCATTGATTAATGAAATATAATCGTCAAGATTGAGTCCGATATGTTTTTTCACGAACTCTTGAGGTGTGATATTTTTGTATGAAATGAATTTTTTCTTTTCATCTCTTGCTTCGAAATCTATAACTGTCGGCGGTGTACCGAGTGAAACGGAAAGAATATTGTAAATATTCGTCATAAATTCTTCGACTTTTTTGTCGAGTTTCTTCAAATCCTTATCCTTTTCATAAGAGTTTCTCAAATCTCTTGCATACATTCTCAAAACTTTTGTCAGGTAGTCGTTCAATGCGGATGTACAGGAGGAGTTTTCACTTTCCGGCATAGCATATGCTGGTACGAGTCCGTACTTGTTGATAATATTTTTAATCATGTCCCATTGTCCGCCGTCTCCCATCGGATCGGTCAATATATGCGCTACAAGTCTTCCGTCCAAATCTTCTTTTACGGTTTTGATTACGGATTCAAGGAAATAATTACATCTTTCGAGTTTGTCATAAAAAAGTGTGTAACTTTTTGAGAGTTCAAAGCTTTTCAAATTGTATTTTTTGCAAAGTTCGTATTCCATTACGTTGAGAGCTGCAAACATCCAGCATCTTCCGGATCTCTTTTGATTTCTGATGTCTTTTTCTTTAAGTTCTATATTGAAAGTATGTCTGTTCGTATCGTCTTCGAAACGATTGAAAGCGGCTTTCATAATACCGTTATTTACAGACGCTCTCTGCGCGATAAGATTTCCTCTGTCGGAAGAGAAATTTTTTCTGCTTTTTTCCAAAAATTCTTTACTTATTTTCATATTTTCCCTCTTTCATTTCAAATTCCGTTTCACTATTATAATAATCGTATTGATAACAAGTATCAACTATGAATTTTATTTTAATAAAAACATGTGAGATACCACAGAAAAAAGCCGACTTTGCGGGTCGACTTTTTTTGAAATATTTATTTTTTCATGTTCATAATCATTTCTTCGAGTTGTGCAATTCTTTCTTCTTGCTGCGCCATTTTTTCTCTCATCATTTCGTTTTCTTTCTGCATTACGTAGATTGAGGAAATAGGTCCTGCCTGATAACGCATCGGTATCATGCTCTTTTCTGCAGAATGTCCGAACTTGTATGTTACTCCGACATTTGCCATGTACTTGTGTGAGTTTGTGAATGATACTCCACCATGTACCATAAGGTCTTCCGATGTGAAGTGTGCCAATCGTATGTGGATACGGATCCCATTACTTGTGTGGGTGCCATAGGGTCGTATTGCAAGGGTTTGAGTCCTGCAAGTGCTGCGGACATTGCACCGGTCACATCAATACGTCCACCAAGCTCAGCGATGTCTTTTGCCATATCATTTCCCTTCGCTTTCAATTCGGCAACGTCTGTCAATGCTTGTGTAGCTTTTTGATCTGCCGTTTCCGCTTTGCCTTTTACTTCCAACGCCAATCGACTGGCTGCCGCCGACTCAGCTTTTGCAGATTCCGCTTTATTATCCGCTTGAGTAATATTATTTGCATTTTCTTTCACGGCTTTTCGAAGTCCTTCGTTTTCATCTTTACCGACAACTTTATTAAGCTCTGTAAGAACATTTCTTTGTGCTTCAGCCGTTGCTTTTATTGTATTAACTTCCTTTTGTAATCCGCTATTATTATCTCCTACAGCATCTTGAAGTTTTTTAATATCACCTTTCAATCCGCCGTTTCCGTCATCTCCTTGTATGAGTTTTTTGTTTTCAGTGATTTTGCTTTCCAATTCAGTTTTTGCTTGATTGATGTCACCTTTCAAATCATTTTTTGCTTGATCAATTTTACCTTGTACATCATTATTGATTTCAACTTTTTGTTTAGTCAATTCGTCTTGCAACTTATCTGCATCAAGTTTTTTCTTTAAATTTTCTTCATTTTGGTCCTTATACTGATTAAATGATTTTCCAACATTATCAATTTTACCGTCAAGACCATTTGCCTTACCTTCCAATTCTTGTATTTTAGCAGTGTACTCTTGTTTATTTACTTTGTTATCCAATGTTTTTGTTATACTCTGCAAAAGATGAATTCGATATACAATATTCTCTTTTACAAAAAACATAGACAAATTCAAGTTTTCATTTTCGTGCAAACTTTATCGCAGATTACATCTACTGTATATCTATATTTGTCTTTATCATTTATTGCTTGTAATTTTAAAACGTTTTAAGAATTATGTATGAATTACGATTTAAAATATAACATAAGAGTTCGAGATTGTCGATACTTTCGGTACATATTTTTATCTCTTTTTAGTTTTATAACATTTTGTTTATATATACTTTCCGTTTAATTTAATACATATTATATAAAGCATGTATTGAATGTTTTTTATTTTTATTTTTAATTTTCCGCTTTTTTCAATTTCTTAAATTTATTTTATTTCAATTACTTTGTAATCTTTGTTTTCTATTGTCGTTTTAAGTGTTTCGTCCGAGATTTCTTTTGTGAGTTTTACAGTTGCGGTTCCGCTTTCATGATTTACGTTTGCGTTTTCCACTCCGTCCAAATTTTCGAGTGCTTTTTTTATTGTATTTTCACAGTGCGAACACATCATTCCTTCGATTTTTATTGTTTTTTGCATTTTATTTTCCTCTTTTCTTTTTATTTTTCGTTTTTCGATTTTCGTTTCTTTTTCAGATTTATACAGTCTAAGTGCATTGAGTACCACGCTCGTACCGGAGAGCGACATTGCAAGTGATGCCCACATGGGATTTATGTATATTCCGATCGGTGCAAGTATTCCTCCGGCTATAGGTATCAGTATTATATTGTAGGCAAATGCGAAGAATAAATTTTCGTGTATGGTTTTGAGTGTGTCTTTGGAAATTTTTACGGTTTCACAAATGCTTTCGAGATTTTCTTTCATCAGAACTATGTCTGCAGATTCTATCGCCACATCGGTGCCTTTTCCTATTGCTATACCTACGTGTGCGCTCATGAGTGCAACTGCATCGTTTGTACCGTCACCGATCATTATCGTTTTATGATTTTTTGAAATTTCTTTTATTTTTTCGGCTTTTTCATGCGGAAGGAGTTCGCTTCCGTATTTTTTTATGCCGAGTTTTTTTGCAATGTTTTCTACCGTTTCTTTTTTATCTCCGCTCAGCAATATTATTTCTTTGCCGTCTTTTTGAAGTCGCTCGATTGTTTCTTTTGCGTTTTCTTTTATTTCATCCGACAGTATTACAAATCCGATGTATTTACCGTTTTCGGATACGTATACCACGATATTTTCTCTTGCTTTTTCATTTGCTTTCCGTTTTTCTTCTTCAGGTATTTTTGCGTATTTTTCTACAAATGAGAGTTTTCCTGTCGTTATTTGTTTTCCGTTTATCGTGCCTTTTGTTCCGCTGCCGATTATTTCTTCGAAATTTTCAACCTCTCTCGTTTGAGTGTTTTTCACTTTTGCGTATTCGCATATCGCTTTTGCTGTCGGATGTATGCTTTTCTTTTCTATTGAATATATTTTTTCAAGAAGTTCTTTTTCGTCCGTTTCATAGGCGTATATTTCTCCAACTTCGAGTTTCCCTTTTGTTACGGTGCCGGTTTTGTCAAATATTATCGTGTCGCATTTCCCGGCTTCTTGGAGCGCTTTCGAGTTTTTAAAGAGTATTCCTTTTTTCAATGCTTTTCCGCTGCCGGCCATTATCGCTACGGGTGTGGCAAGTCCCAATGCACAGGGGCATGAGATGACAAGTACGCTTATTGCACGCTCCCATGCAAATGCAAAGTTTTCACCGATTATGTACCAAAGTATGAATGTCAATACTGAAATAATTATTATCGAGAATACGAAAATTGTCGCAATTTTATCCGCAAGTTTCGCCACGCTCGCTTTTTGCGATGCGGTTTCGTTTACGAGTTTTATTATTTTTGCAAGTGTCGTGTCCTCTCCCGTGCTTTCCGCTTTGCATGTAATGTGTCCTTGCGTATTCACCGTTGCACACAGTACTTTGTCGCCGAGTTTTTTTACGTTTCCGCTGCTTTCTCCGGTGAGTGATGATTCGTCCAGTACGGCACGTCCTTCCACGACAATTCCGTCCGCCGGTACTCTTTCACCCGTCCGTACGATGAAAATTTCTCCGATTTTCAGTTCTTCGGCATTTATTTCCGTTTCTTTTCCGTTTCGTACAACATTCGCTTTTGCAGGCATGATTTCCATAAGCTCGCTCAATGCTTGCGATACTTTCCCTTTTGTGCGTTCTTCGAGCATTTTCCCAAGTCCGACAAAAGTAATTATCATCGCAGCCGATTCGAAGTAAATCATGTGAAGTATATCATGCGTCATATTTCCGAAATTCATAAAAAGCACGATAAAGCTGTAAATGTATGAGATACCCGTACCGAGTGTTATGAGTGTGTCCATATTGAATGAATGCGTCAAAAACGTTTTAAGACCGCTTTTCAAAAGTTTTTTATTCAATATCAGTATTACGCCGCTCAAAATTACTTGCATGGAAATATTTATTTTCAGCGGAGTATGTATTCCGATCATTTCTCCCATAGAGAAAATCATGAGAATTATAAGAAGTATTATAGAAATTAAAGTACGATTGTTTTTCATCGTACTTTTTTCGCCGGTTGTATTTTCTTTTTTGTCTTTTATTCCGTATCCTAAATTTTTCACGACTTCAAATACTTCTTTTTCGTTGTAATTTCCGTCAAGTTGCATTGTGTTTGTCATGATATTTACAGATACGTTTTGAGTTCCTTTTATTTCTTTTACACTTTTCTCTATACGATTTTTACATACACTGCAGTGCATGCCGGTTATTTCATATATTTTCATCATTTCACCGTAAGCTTTCTGTCCAATGAGTCCGGTTCGTATGCAGGAATTTTTTTGAGTTTGTGCAAGTTTACTTTGTGCATACCGTCTATGCGTTTTTTCGTTTCATCGTTTTCACATATTCCCGTAAGTATGTACTTGTCCAAAGTTTTGTATGTAAATCCGATTTTTTCTTCGTCACTTAATCCGGAAAGTCCATCACTCGGAGTTTTTTCAATTATTTCATCGGGAAGTTCCAGACATTTTCCGATTTGCTTTACTTCTTCAACGAGAAGTCCCGCTATAGGTGCGAAGTCGCCTGCGGAGTCGCCGAATTTGGTCGAGTATCCTACATAGTCTTCGGATAAATTGCAAGTGTTTGCCACTCTTCCGCCTTCCGGAAACATTTGTGCAACTGCATACAGTGCGGTCATACGTAATCTCGGTATGATATTTATTTTTGCATCTTCGGTCAATTCGTTTCTGCCCGAGATTTTTTTCATTTCTTCGCTTTCTTCAAGCATTTCACGCATGCTTTCATTTACTTTTTTTATGTTCAAAGTGATATTTTTTATATCTAAAAGTTTTACGGTTTTTCTTGCATCGTCAATGTCTTTTTGTTCTCCGTTCGGCAAAAGTACTCCTATTACACGTTCTTTTCCGAGTGCTTTTACGCATAACGCCGCTACCGTTGCGGAGTCTTTTCCTCCGGATATTCCGACAATTGCATATGATTTTTTTCCGTTTTCATCAAAAAACTTTTTTATCCAACCCGTTATTCTTTCGGTTGTGTGCTCAGGATTTGTTAACATTTTTACCTCCTCACTTTGTAAACTGTAATATATTATACATTATTTTAAATTCAATTTTTCAATTTTTCTTCCATGTGATTTGCAAGTATGTCGCTTTTATGTTCGCCGTCAATTGTCCGTTTATACTTTTTTCTTCAAAAAATCTTTTCGCCGCATCGAGTTCTTCTTCGGTGTTTTCTCCGTTTTTCATGTATAAAAGCCACACTTCTACCGGTTGTGTGACTTTATCCTTTATTTCCACAATTTCGGTTTCGTATTTATAATTCAATTTTTTCAGAAGTTTTATTATTTCGTTTTCTTCTTTTTCTTCAATATTTTCTTTTTGCAAATATTCGTTTACCGCTTCGAATATGTCCGCTTTACCGTCTTGAAATTGCAGCAGTCGTATGTATTTTTTCGACATTCTGCTCATTTCACGTACGGATTTAATATTCGCCATGTCTGGTCCCATTACGCTGTACACCAAATCATAGCTTTCATTCGGCGTTTTCTTTGCGAGTTCTTTCCAATCGCCGATTTCGTACTTTATATATTTTCCGGTTTTTTCATCCGTAAATTTTTTTGCGATACTTATTGCGACTTCGGAAATATCCCAACCGGTGACGTATATTTTCCGTTTTGCGAAATTTCTCAAATCTTCGCCCGTTCCTCAGCCTATATCAAGTGCTTTTTTTATTTTTTCGGGAAATTTATAAAATACGGAGTTTTCATTTCTTTTTTCTTTTTCATTTTCAATTGTGAAATTTTTGTATCTTTCGTCCCAAATTTGTGCTTCGTTCATTAATTTTTCCTATTCAATTCTTCCCATTTCAAATCACGATCATAGAAAGGATTTACTTTTTCATCGTGATGTATTGCAAATATGGTAATGTTCGGGAAATCTTTTTCAATATTTTTCAAAATTTCATTTCTGCATTCAATATCCGTTGCGGAAAGCGATTCGTCCATGTATACCCAGTCCGGATTTTGTACCCATATACGTGCAAGTGCCAGTCTTTGCTGTTGGCCGCCGGAGAGTATGAGTTCCCAATTGTTAAATTCATGAATTTTCCCTTTGAGATGATCGAGTTTCACTTTTTCGAGTGCATGAAGTACATCTTTGTCTTGAAGCTTCAATTTTTCATCCGGATAAGTAAGTACTTGAGCTATGGTTCCTATCGGAAGATAGGTGTTTTGTGAAAGGAATATCGCTTTCCCTTTCGGTTTTTCTATTGTTCCTTTTCCGTATCCCCAAAGTCCTTTTATCGTGTAAAGAAGTGTACTTTTACCGGCATTTGACTGGCCGGAAAGTGCTACGTGTTCACCTTTCTTTATTTCAAGTTTCGGTATGTATGCAAGTTTTTTACCGTCCGGAAGTATCAATTCGATGTCTTTTAACAGAAGTTTTTCTTCGTCACTTTCTTTTACTATGAAATTCTTCTGTCGTTCGCTCTTTCTTATCGCATTTTCAAATTGTATAAGACGATCTACCGTAGCTTTCCATTCCGCAAGTGATGAATAGTTGAATATGAACCACGAAAGGGCAACTCTTACTCCGCCGAATGCTTGAACGGTCTGCATTATTTCACCCATTTGGAATGCTCCTGCAAAGTATTGCGGTGCAGCTACGATATATGGTACGTATGCCGAAAGTTGCGTGTATCCGGAGTGGAAATAATTCATATGTCTACGTTTTATATACATATTTATCCAAACGGTGTATACGTGTTTGAATCTTTCCGAGAGTGATTTTTCTTCGTAAAGTTCTCCGCCGTATGCTCCGATTGCCTTTGCATTGTCACGTATACGCATGAGTCCGTATCGATAGTCCGCCTCTATTTTCTGACTTTGCTTTTCGAGATTTATGAGCGGTTTACCGATAAGGTGTGTGAAGTACGTGCTGACTATGACGAATGCTATCGCTATCCACAAAAGACTTCCGGGTACATGGTATCCGAGTATTATATATTGATCTGAAAGTTTCCATAAAATTACCGAGAACACTCCCAACGACCCTATGGAGTCTATGAAATCGAATATCATATTTATCGTGAGTGCAGGAAATAATTGCAAATCCTGTGCTATACGTTGATCCGGATTATCCAAATTTCCCAGTCCCGTTTCACGATAGTAACATTTAGATGAAAGCCAACGATTTACATAATGTGCGGAAAGCCAACGTCTCCATATAAGTATGGCTTTACTGCAGAAAAATTTTTGGTTTGCGAAAAGTATAAGACTTACGCTTGCAAGAATGCACAAAATCCCCAACTGTGTCATAAACTCTTCCAAGTTTCGAGATTGAAGTGAATTGAAAAAATCTCGTGACCAATCGCTGAGTCTTGCAGTCGTATATACATTTATCAAGTCGCACGCAAGTGCAATCAAAAGATAAACTCCTACTTTGTAACGTTCCTTCGTTTTCCAAAACGGTATCGCAAGTACTTTCCATTGCTTGTAAAAATCTTTTATGAGTTTAATTCTTTCAGCCATAATGCTTACTTCGTTGTAATTGATACTGATTATCATATTATATCATAAGAATATCGCTTTTTACTTATATTTCATATATATCTTTCAAAAAGCATATGAAAAAACCCGAAGATATTTCTCTTCGGGTAAATCGTTTTTCATTTTCAATTTTTTCAATTACTGATTTTTAGCCGCTTTGAGTACGGTTACTTTCGTTTTTCCGGAACGTATGCAAGTGATTTTGCACGTCTTCCGTGGAATATGTAGTAAATTATCAAGCATGCTATTGCTATTGCACCTGAAATTTCATAGAGCTGAGAGAAGTTCATCATATCGTGCAATGAACCGAGTACGTAAGGTCCTACACCGATACCGAGATCAAGTGCTACGAAGTATGTGGAAAGTGCAACGCTGACACGTGCCGGCGGTGTAATCTTTATACATACAGCTTGACCGTTCGACATGAATGTACCGTAACCCAATCCGATGAATATACCGGAAAGAAGAAGTTCCCAAGATTTTGTAGTAATTGCAAGAAGGAACATCCCCAAAGCCAAGCATACATAACACGGATAAAGTACGGAGTTTTCACCTTTTCTGTCAAACAATACTCCTGTAGCCGGACGTGTAAGTGTAATAATACCGGCATAAAATACAAAGAACAATGTACTTGCTTCTACAAGATTTATTTCACGAGCATAAGATGCCAAGAAGGTAAGAACACTTGAATACGAAAAGCCCATCAAAAATCCTACTAAAGAAATTGCCCATACTCTCGGTTCCAAGTAATTTGAAACGGAAATTTTCTTCATAGCCTGACGCTGTTCTTCCGTAAGATTGATTTCTCTGATATTGAGCATGAAGCATCCGATCATACAAAGTACAATCAATGCACAGCAGAATCCGATAATCATTCTGAAGTCGGAAACCAGCAGCAATATCATACCGAGGAACGGACCTATAGCCGCTGCCAAGCTTGTACTCAAACCGTAGTAGTTTACGCCCTGCCCCTTCTTGGAGCCCGGTATACATGCAGTGACAATTGTATTTGTAGCGGTAGATGTAATACCGTATGCAAGACCGTTCAAGAAACGAACCACGAACATCATTGTAAGGCTGGGAATGTAGAAGTACATAAGTGTTGTAATAAGGTAAAAAATCATTCCGCCGTACAATGTCTTTTTACGTCCGTAAATTTCAATATTGTTACCGAATTGCAAACGTGCAACCAATGTACCCAAAATAAAGATACCGGAAGCAAGACCTGCCTCACCCATTGATGCGTTGAGCTGATCTTTTGCAACGACTGCAATAATAACCATCAACAGATAATAAATCAAATAAACTAAAAAATTGATAACCGTATCAAGGATAAAATCCTTGTTCCAGAGTGTTCTCTCTGACATTTTAAAAATGCATCTCCTTTTTGCGAATGTAGAACCGATTATACACCTTCTTTTTTTATTTGTAAAATCTTTTGTATAAAAACAAATTTTATCTATACAATAAAACTTGAAAAAGGTAAATAAGCATACACTATATAGCACTTTTCTCTATTTTATTTTTAATTCATGAAGTTATTTCTAATTTTAAATGTATTTTTGTTTAATGCACTTATACCGTACTATAAAATTTTTTCGAGAAACACGAGAACTCATGCCGATATAAATTTTTTTCATAACGAATTTTGTTTATTATTTTACTTTTTGAATATTTTTCAAGTAAAAATCATATTTTTGTATATTTATAAATTTTTCATAAAAATAGCGTAGCAGCCATATAAACTGCTACGCTAAAAAAGTCTAACTTTTTGGTGTCACATCATAACGGGAGTTTTCATTTTACCATGTGTAACTGTAAGTAAACATAACCGTTCTTTCACCACCTAAAAATCCGATATTGGGGTACGGGTCTTCATATTCCTTACTCATATGTCCTTCGTCCGGTATATTTCCCGGCTTGAAATTTATTCAATTAAATTTTTATATTTATTTTATTCTATATTTATATGTTTTAATAAAATGAAACAATACTAAAATGAATTTTTAATTTAAAATCGAATCTATAATTTTATTTTTTATTTCAATGCAATAAAAAACGGAGAAATAATCTCCGTTTTATTTTATATTCTGTAATTGTATGAAAGTACAAATGTACGTTCACTTCCTACAAATCCACAATCATCAAATACACTTGTATAGTATTTCTTATTCAGTATATTCTTCACCGCCAATGAAAGTGATCCGTTTTTATTTTCTTTTGAAACATATATGTCATATACCGTCACACCGCCGAGTTTGGTACTGTTATGATTCTGACGGTTAAATTGATTGCGTTCACCTATATAACGCATTCCCACGCCTGCCGTAATATCACCAAATGTTTTTTCCGTACGCAAGCTTAATGAATGACGAGGCGCGTTTGCAGAGAGTTTACCCACTTCAGCTGCAATTGCGGACTTTGTCACTTTTGAATCAAGGTAGCTGTAATTTGCCTTTACCTTTACATCTCCATATTTGTTTTCCCATGAAACATCTACACCTTTTGATGCAACTTCTCCGATTGAGCGATAATAATCAGGTACAGCCCATCCGTTAGGTAAAATTTTATTAACCGGATCCGGTACATTTTGTTTTCTTAAATCATATATTGCAATACTTGCTTTTACATTTGAATTTTTCGGTAAATATCTTACTCCGATTTCAAATTCACGTCCGGTTGTCGGAGGTAGAATATTTTTATCTTTATCAAGGAAATATACCGGTTTGAACGAATTATTCCAATGTACATACGGCAGTACTTCATCGGTCAATTCATACACTACACCAAGTTGTCCCGTAGTGGCATAAATTTTTTTCAAATTGTCATCACTTGATACAAACAAGGCACGGCGCATACCACCGCTGAAATTCCACTTACCTCGCTTCTCATTATGCGATGCGTAAAGTCCCCATTCACGTCCCCAATAATTACCGGACATTAATTGACCGTCTTTCAGTGCATTTTCAATTTCATTTATTGCGGGTTTTTCCAAATCGGATAATTTTCTTGTCATGAAATTTTGCTTTTGTTTCCAATCTACATTTTCATAATGCCAATCAAGGTCGATAAACGTATCACGACTGTTTTTTCCGTTTTCTTCATGACGTTTTATATATTGATCAAGTCCGTATAATCTGCACTTGTAATCGTTGACACGAGGCATTAATTTCACTTCACCATTAGTTATAGGAAACACACTCGGTGCCATAATATCTTTCGAGAAATTTTTAATATCTCTTATAAAATCTTTTTGATGGAATGACCACATATTATCAAATTTATGATTGAAACTTACATTAAGTCCTACTTGTTTTACATCTTGATTTTGCCAACCCTTACCACCGAAAAGCGTTTTATCCGAATATTTTTCGAAGTGTGCATGACTTTTCAATTTTTCCATAGGCTGCAACGCACTTCCGTTTACATGGTCTTTCTGATAGAAAACTTTCACGGTTACATCTGTTTTATCTCCGATTTTCTTTTTGACGGAAGGTGCTATATATGTACGTGTAATATCCGAGTTATTTGTAAATAAATCTTTCTTTTCAAAACTTCCTACAAGTCTGATTGATTTATCTCCGTCTGTCGTGTTTGTATCGAAATTTAAAACTTTTTGTTTATTACTTCCGAATTTTACTTCAACTTCGGAAAAGTTTTCATTTTTCGGTGCTTTAAGTTCCATATTTATAACACCGCTCACAGAACCGACACCGTTAAAAGTGGAAGATGGTCCCCGAAGAATTTCCGCTTTTTCAAGTCCGTAAACGTTCTCGCTCATGACTTACTGTCCGACATAGCCGAATGTTTTCATACCGTCCGTAAGAAAATTTGAATTGTCGAGGGTTTCGCCACGAATATTTGCAAAATATCCTACTGTGGAATTACTCTTCCAATCACCAGTTATGCCTGTTTCATATTTTAATGCTTCTGCCAAATTATCCGATGCGGTCTTTTTTATTTCCTTACTTGTTACTATATTTACACTCGCAGGAATGTATTTAATTTCTTTTTCAAGTTTTCCGCCGAGTGTAGAGGTATTTTTATAGCGATTTCCGTAAATGTAAAACGTTCCCAGTTGGTAACCTGGAATATCTTTTTCTTTGCTTTCGGCACTGCCTTGTGCAGATACTCCTAATGTAATTCCGTTTGCCAATGCAAACAGAATCATATACCGTAAACCTTTATTTATTTTCATATAGTACCTCCGTAGAGAATAATTTAAATGATAATTATTACCAATTATAGTGATGTATCTTGGACGATTTTACAATTTTTATCGTTTAATTTATATTTATTTTATCTTTAATTTATACTTGGTTTATTTTTAAATTTGAATAACTTTAATTTTCATAACAAAAAATCCTTTGCCTTTTTCGGCAAAGGATTTCAATTTTATATTTTACCAACGATGTTCGTATGAGAGTGTGACGTTTCTTTCGTCACCTTTGAATCCTCGGTAGTTTTGTCCTTGATTTTGAATTGAGAGTGTGTATTTTTTGTTCAACAAGTTATTCACTTGCAATCTCCATGTATTGTTTCCTCTTTCATATGTGAGATTTGCATCGTATACGGCTACGCCCGGAAGTACAATTGTGTTTTTTTCGTTTGTTCTTTGTCCGGTATATCTCATGCCGAGTCCGAATGAAAGTTCTCCGTCTTTATATTTTTTTATGTCTTTTTCGAGCATTATATTAAATGTCTGTTCCGGCGAATTTTGTACTTTTTTACCTATGAGTTTTTTGTCAAGGTCTTTGAGTATTTCGGTGTGTGTTTTGTTGTATGTTGCCGTTACATGCAAGTCGTTTGCAAGTTCTCCGTGCATTTTTATTTCAAAGCCTTTTGAGAGTACTTCTCCGATTGATTTACTTATGGTAAGTATTCCGTTCGGTGTGACTGCAAATTCATCCGTTACTATTGCTTTGTCTTTTTCTCTTAGATCATATATTGATGCTTGTAATTTGAAGTGTGTGTTTTTCGGTTCGTATCTTATTCCTATTTCCCATTCTTTACCGCGTGTGGGTTTCAGAAGTTTTCCGTCTTTATCAAATCCTTTTACAGGGTGGAATGAGTTGTTCCAATGTATGTAGGGAAGTATGGAGTCCGTCGCTTCGTATACCATTCCCACGTTTCCTGTTGTTGCTCGTGTTTCTTCTTTTCCGATTTGGTTTCCGTAGGTTGAGTAATATCCTCTTCTTACTCCTGCAGAGAGGTGCCATTTGCCTATTTCTCTATTGTGTGATGCATATATTCCGTATTCTCTGTTTGAATAGTCCAACGGTCTGAATTTTCTTTCATTTTCAGGTTCTTTTCTTGTTTTCTTGCCTGAAAGAAAATCTTCTATTTCATCTATTCCCCATGAGTTGAGTTTACGTTGTGATGTTTTTACTATGCTTCTGTCGTAGTGAATGTCTGCACCGATTATTGTATCTTGATGTGTTTTTCCGTTTACTTTGTGTATTGTAATATATTGATCGAGTCCGTATGTATTTGTATTTGCATCTGCACTTATCGCATCACGTTTCAGTATTTGATCGATTTCAACGTATCTTGCATCTGTTTGTCTTGATTCGGAGTTCGATTTTCTTATCATTCCTTTTTGTGTGTAAGTTATTTCTTTATTTATTTTATGTTCAATTTCGTAGTTTATACCTTTTTGTTTCGCATCGTATCTGTCCCAACCTTTTATACCGAAAAATGATGTTTCCGGTATTTTTTCAAATATACTTTGATCTCCCAAAAGGTTTGTGGTTGTTCCCAAAAATCCGTTTACATGGTCTTTTTGATAGAAGGGTTTTAAAATAATTTTTGTTTTTTCGCCTTTTTTCCATGTAAATGACGGTGCAAAGTATTGTCTTTCATGGTCGGAGTAATCTATGTAAAGGTTTTTCTTTCCGATACTTCCTACAAATCTTGCGGAAAATGTTTTATTTTCATTTGTTCTGTTCAAATCGAAGTGAATTACTTTTTCATTTTTTTGCCCGATTTTCATTTCCATGTCGGAAAAATTATTTTCTTTAGGAGCTTTAAGTTCCATATTTATAAGTCCGCTTACCGATCCTGCTCCGCCTACGGTTGATGACGGTCCTCTGAGTATTTCTACACGCTCAAGTCCGTAAATATCTTGGTTTATTCCTAAATATTTTTTCCCTTCATTACCGAATACTTTCATTCCGTCTACTAAAATATTACTGTTTGCTACGGTAAATCCTCTTATTTTCGGTTCGCTTTTTACCGGTGAGTCGCCTTGTACGTTTCCAACTATTCCGGCTTCGTATGCGAGTGCTTTATGCAGATTGTCTGCTCCGAGTTTTTTTATTTTTTTGCTGTCCACTACGTCTATTTGTGCGGGTATGTACTTTATTTCTTGTGCGATTTTTCCCGCCAGTTTTGTTTTTACTTTGTTTCTTATTCCATATATATGAAATAACGGCAGGGTGAATTCTTTTAATTTTTCATCTGTTTTTGCATTTACCGGTAATGCAGTTGCAGATAATGCACTTATACAACATAATATGCTTAAAATCTTGTTTTTTCTCATATTTCCTCCGAGTATAGGTATGTCCTAATTCTTTTTAAGATGTTTTTTATTATATATGCCTAAAAAATATATCGCAAATAAAATTTTTATAAACTTAATTATATTCTTTCACTTTACCTCTAATTTGTTTTTTATTTCAAAATGCTTCTTTCATTTTGTCCATACTCGATTGATTCAATTTCGTTTCTTTAAATAAGCATATACTCGTGTTGCATTTTTCCATTTCTTGAATTTTTGCAAGTTTTGTTTGTTCTTTATTTCCGCTCCTTATATATACATATATATAGGATTCACATTTTTCGCATGTTTTTTCTTGTTTTCCGTTATGCATTAATTCGATTATCAGTAATATTTGATAGAATTCTTTTATATATATATTTCTTACTACAACTTGATAGAAAATTTTTATATATAAACGGTTCGCCATATGTCGATATGAATTTTATTTCGGATTTTTTTCAGTCAATTATATATGGTTATTTTTTATGCCATCTTTATTCTCATATTTGATTAAAAATCTCCCCTATAACGGTATTTTTTGTATTTTCTATTTTTTTCGTTTTTTATATCGCTTTTTCCTCTATACAAAAATATTTTTTAAAATTTTCCTGTTTTTTACTTTTTTAATGTTTTTATTTTCATTTTTACTTGATTTCTGCAAAATTTATTATTGCATTTTTAAAATCTTCTAACGTATAATGTACAAAACTAAAAAATAACACTAAAAAAAAGGGGGATTATAAAATGGAAGGACAAGAAAAGGAAAATCCCGGAGGTCTCCAACGTTCGTTGAAGGCGCGCCATATGAATATGATTGCTATAGGCGGTGCTATCGGTACAGGTTTGTTTGTTGCCGGTGGTGAAACTGTAAGTACTGCCGGTCCGGGTGGTGCTTTGGTCGCTTATGCTCTTATAGGTATCATGGTTTATTTTTTGATGACAAGTTTGGGAGAAATGGCTGCTTATTTACCGATCAGCGGTTCATTTGAGGAGTATGCCAATCGTTATATAGATAAGTCTCTCGGATTTGCTCTCGGTTGGAATTACTGGTTTAACTGGGCAATTACATTAGCTGCGGAACTCGTTGCCGGTGCATTGATTATGAAGTATTGGTTCCCCGATACTCCCGCCGCTTTCTGGAGTGCTTTGTTTTTGGTAATTCTTTTTGTTTTGAATTTCCTTTCTACAAAAATGTTCGGTGAAAGTGAATTCGTTTTTTCAAGTATTAAGGTTATTACCGTTTTGGTATTCCTTTTCGCAGGCATTTGCCTGATTTTAGGTTTAGGTCCCGATCCCAGCCCGGGTTTTGCAAACTGGACTGTCGGTGAAGCTCCGTTTGTAGGCGGTTTTGCTTCCATGTTGAGTATTTTCATGGTTGCAGGTTTCTCTTTCCAAGGTACTGAAATGATCGGTATCGCTGCAGGTGAAAGTGAGGATCCCGAAAAGAATATTCCTCATGCCGTCAAGTCTATTTTCTGGCGTATTTTGTTGTTCTACTTCGGTTCATTTATCGTTATCGGTTTCTTGATTCCTTATACCGATCCGAATTTGCTCAATACCGATGTTGCCAACATTTCAATAAGCCCGTTTACTTTGGTTTTCGACCGTTTCGGTCTTCCTGCCGCAGCTTCTTTGATGAATGCCGTTATTTTGACAGCGGTTCTTTCGGCAGGTAATTCAGGTCTTTACGTTTCCACACGTATGCTTTATTCCATGGCGGAATCCGGTCAAGCTCCGAAGTTCTTCTTGAAACTCAACAAGCGCGGTGTTCCGACTCGTGCTTTGATTGCAACTTCAATTTTCGGTTTGATTGCATTCCTCACTTCGTTCATCGGTGAAGGTAAGACTTATGATTGGCTCGTTAACTTGAGCGGTTTGGCAGGATTTATTACTTGGATAGGTATCGCAATTTGTCATTATCGTTTCCGTCGTGCATATGTAAAGCAGGGCAGAAGTTTGGATGATTTGCCTTATCGTGCTAAATGGTTCCCGTTCGGACCTATTCTTGCATTAATTATGTGTATTATCGTTACTGCAGGTCAGAACTATACGGCATTCTTGGGATCGGAAATCGATTGGTACGGTGTATCCGTTGCTTATATAGGTATTCCTATATTCCTTTTGATTTACATTGTTCACAAGATTAAGTACAAGACTCACCTTGTACCTCTTGAAAAGGTAAATCTTTCACGTGATACTTCTCATCATGATGAAGAATAATTGATTTTAAAGGTTCGTAGAAATACGAGCCTTTTTGCTTGGAAATTTTTTCCGTTTTCCGAAATTTTAAATACAATTACTTGAATTTTAAATGGAGTTTGACAGCCGACATCTAAAGTGTCTTATTATCAAACTCCATTTTGTTATGCACTAAATTATTTTATTCCAAGTTTTTCAGTATTATTTGCGTTTATTATTTATTTCTTATTCATAAGAATATCTTATGAATTTTTGTGTTTTTAAAAATTTTCATTCATATTCAGGTCATATTCATTTTCAGCGGTTTTTATGGCGATATTTATTTCTTTGAAATCGACATATTTTTAATGATTTGAGATTGTCATGCAAATGTTATGGCAATCATAAATGTACCGCTTTTGATGTCGATGTATATTTTTACCGTTAGCAGAGTTCATTTGACGTTTTGCGTTGAAAAGCAATTTAAAAGCGATATGTTTCCATATCGCCATTGGTGCGAGCGAAGGGACTCGAACCCCCATGCACAAGGCGTCGGATCCTAAATCCGGTGCGTCTACCAATTCCGCCACGCTCGCAAGTACTTTTTTTATTATATCAGCTTATTGCCTTCGGTCAAGCTACATTTTATTGAGTTCGTCCAATGTGAGAAGGAAACTTCCGGCAAAGTGTTCCATGAACCAATCCACTTCTTTAAGTTTCAGATTTTCAAGTTTTTTCTTTGTTGTACGGTATGCCTCTTCAAATTCCGTATTTCCGGCTTGTTTTTCTTCGGCGCATTTCAAAAATGCACTGAGTACGTCCGCAGCTTTTGCAAGCGGCCATAGCGGGTCTTTTTCCATGTCTGCGACATAGGGTCTGTATGTTTCTTGAAGTTCTTTGGGAAGTGTGGACAGCAATCTCTGTCTTGCCGCATCTTCGATTTGTGCATATTTTTCGTGAAGTTCTTCGGTGAAATATTTTACGGGTGTCGGCATATCTCCGGTGAATACTTCCCCTGCGTCATGATAAAGTGCAAGCATGCCGCAATGTTCGGCATCACATGGTTCGTTGAATACTTTTTCACGTATTACCGCAAGTCCGTGTGCAATCATTACCGTTTGCAATGTGTGTTCGGCATCGTTTTCGGGGAATGAGTTTCTCATAAGTCCCCATCTTCTGATGTATTTCATCCTTGCTACGTATGCAAAAAATGCGTTCATTTAGTCCTCCGATTTACAATTCCAAAAATGCGCTACCGGCCCGTTTCCATGTCCGACAGAATTGTTTACTGCGTTTTCTATGGCATTTGTAATATATTTTTTCGCTTTTCTTACACTGTCTTCAAGCGTGTATCCTTTTGCAAGGTATACAGCAAGTGCAGATGACAGTGTGCATCCCGTTCCATGAGTATTTTTCGTTTCGTACTTTACACCTTTATATTCTATAAATCTTTCTCCGTTGTAGAGTAAATCAGTTGCGTCATTTATGAGATGTCCGCCTTTTATGAGTACAGCATTGCATTTATAATTCATTATTTTTTTTGCGGCAATTTTCATATCTTCAAGTGTTTTTATTTCCATGTCCGCCAATACTTCCGCCTCTTGAATGTTCGGTGTAATCAGTGTGGATATGGGAAATAATTTTTCTTTGTAAACTTTTATCGCCGCTTCTTCCATAAGTCTTGCACCGGTTGTTGCGACCATTACCGGATCGACTACGAGCGGTGATTTGTTTCTCTTTTTCAAAAATTCCGTTACGGCTTGTGTTATTTCAGGCGTTGAAAGCATTCCGGTTTTTACTCCGTCCGGTTCGATGTCGTCATATACGGCTTCGAGTTGTGAGATTACGGTTTTTACATTAATGTTTTGTACATCGGTTACACCTTGTGTATTTTGTGCGGTTATAGAGCAAATGCAGCTCATCCCGTATGTACCCAATGCCGAGAATGTTTTCAAATCGGCTTGTATTCCGGCTCCGCCCGATGAATCGGATCCTGCTATTGTAAGTAATTTTTTCATAATTTACCTTCTTTACTATATTCGAGGTGTTATATATGCCACCAAAATCCCTTTATTTTTCTCTTTATTATAGTCAATAACAAGACATGATGCAGTACATACCGGTATGTATGCGCCTGTCAATTCTTTAAGATACGATTGTATAAAAGGGTGGTGACTTACGAATATATTTATACAATCTTCTTCCAAAAACGATTTTACAAGAGTCCAGTCCTCTTGCAGCAACTCTTTTTCTTCTTCTATATGAGAATTACTTTTTTGTGCAATAATTTTGGCAGTTTGTTTTGTACGTGTGAAAGGTGATGAATGTATATTCAACTTTTTGTTTTGTAAATATTTAGAAAGTATTTCAGATGTTTTTTCAACTTCTTTTATGCCTTTTTCAGTAAGTTTTCTGTCTTTGTTTTTTATAAAAGCGGTTTCCTTTTCCGCTTCACCGTGCCTTATCAAAAGTATCCGCATTTTTACCCCTTATTCGTTATTTCTTCACTCAGTTCCTGTCCTTCTATAATATCTTTTGTTGTTTGTCCGTCCGAGTACTTTATTTTCAGATTTTTCCCTTTAGTTGTAAAAACTTTGTCTGCCGATGCTCCGCTTGCAAGAATTTTTTCTATGACTACATGCCCGTCTTTTATACGTATTTGTGCAGTAACTTCATTTTTCTTCTTCGTTACGGAATCTTCGCCTTTCTTTTCTTTTACTTGTACTTTCTCGGAAAGTTCGACAATTGAATACTTTTTCAAATCGTCTTTTGTTACATACATTCTGTCGACCGGAAATTTGAAGTTTACCGTTCCTTTGTCTATGTAATTTACTCTTGCAATGAAATAGTCCCCTGTGGCCGGTTCACTTGACTGTGCATGATCGAGTTTCATCAATCCGTCTCTGTCGGTGTAAACCGATACATATATTTCTTCGCCTTCTTTCAAATTTTTGTCGCCTTCCAATTTTGTCTGAAAGAGGGGTATGTATACAAGTATATAATTTCTGTTGTAAAAATCTCCGGAAAAATTTATTGTCGCCGGTACTTTGAATACCTTTCCTTCCGCCATTGTAGTATTGTATGAATGTTTCATCCAACCTAAAAATATAAATTCGGCTATTACAATAATAAATATCGCAAGAAGTGTCGCTTTCTTATTCATGGCTTACCTCCTTGTTTTCGATATTTCCTTTTGAAATATGCTCGTCATCTTTGTCCGCAATAACTTTTTTGTGTTTTCTTTTTCTTTTAACTGTCGCAATTTTTATAAATATCGCACATATAACTGCAGCTGCAATTCCTATAATGATAAAGAATATTCCTCTGTCTACCATACTGAATGACGAATCTATTATACGTACTGCGGATATTGCAAGTATAATGCAAAATCCTATCCATCTTTTCAATATATTTCCGCTTTTCCAACCTTTCCACAAAAGTGCAAATGCCAAAACCATACTGTATACGGATATACAAATTACGGATAAACTTCCGTTTTGTACAAAGTTTGCACATACTGCGGATATGAACATGCAAAACGGTGTAAATCCCGCAAGAAATGCCATGCCTTCTCTATAAATAAACATACGAAATACCAAAAAAGCGTCTATGCACAAAAACAGTACATACAGTATCCAAAGTATCCAATTTCCGGAAACATTTTGCCATACATTACCGAATCCGCTTTGCAAAAGTACCGCAAATACGGAAATCGCACCGAGTATTTTAAGTGATTGCGATACATAGTTTTGCTTGTGAAGTATTCCGCCGGTCATCCAAGTGAGTGTAGATGCAAGCGAAAGAAACATTACTTGCCAGAACAAATTGTTTACAGATTTGAATATCAAAAACAATATGCAAAGTGTCCAAACCCAAGCAAATGCAATTACAGATTTATGCTTTTTTTCAATCAAAAGTTTTACCATAAAAGGCAGGTATAAAATAAGATAAAACCACGCAAGAAGTTCCGTCCATGTCGAATATACCGACAATGCCGCTCCTGTAACTGCACTTATTGCCGATACAATTGCCGCTCCTGCAGAAGATGTCACATATGAAAGCAGAAGCAGAAAAGTAGCGGCGGCGGAATAAATAAAGTAATAATCATCATTCATTTTGAAAGAATCCATTACAAGAAACGCACAGGCGACAAGCGACAATGCGTGAAAAGTGTAAACGAACTCTTTTATTTCACTTGCTATACAATGACGGAAGCTCCGCTTTCGTGAAGAAACCGCCACAACTTCATCGTCTTCTTCGGAAACTTCAACATCGTTTGCCGATTGTGAAGGCTCATCTTCAACAGGTATTTTTTTATCGAAAATTACAACTGCAATCATCATAATCGCCGATACTACGGGTAACAACATCGAAGCTTGAAAACGTTGATCTTGAGTAAGTGCAGTCCAATACCCCGACAATATAAATCCGATACCCAAAATCACGCAAATAAAAGCAAGAAAACCGAATGCTTCCCCTTGCCATTGTCTATATTCTTTTTTATAGCGTGATAAAATTATATCTCCCGTATCCTTATTTATTATTTTTTCATCAATCCATTTACTTACTTCCTTACCTAGCCAACGCCTATGATTCATGAAAACCTCCGATATAAAAAAGGGAACCGAAAAAATCGATCCCCTTAAATTCTTACTTCACTACAAATACAGGTATTTTCGAGCGACTCAACAAGTAACCGGACACCGATCCCATAAGTAAACCTTTTATCTGTCCCAATCCTCGACTTCCCATAACGATAAGATCACATTCGTATTCTTCGGAAAGTTCAAGAATGACCGGTCCGGGTGAACCTACTTCAAGAAGCATTTCATGTTCTATGTCGTCAGGCACGATTTCATCGGCCTCTCTCAAATGTTTCTTACTCAAAGATTCCATATCCTCCGACATCTTTGTCGCAAGACTTCCTTCCTTTATGGAAGTTTGATCGAAACTTGTCATAGCGGCAGCAAGATTACAAACCGATGCTATATATATTTTGCAATCCTCGGAGCATTTTGCAAGCTGAACAGCCGCTCTCAGTGCTTTCTTTGCATTTTCGGTTCCGTCATAAGGAACGATAATATTCTTATATTCCAACATACTTTATTCCGCCTTTCTCTTATGCCCCTTTTTCCGTACTCCTACGTAAAATATCACCTATATTTTACCATGTACGCCATGTAAATTAAAGTTTAACTCATTTTACGTATTTTGCAAGTACTTTTTACAAAATCACACCGAACTTTTTTTATACGGTGCATTCAAAGGTGCGGCATTCATACTTGAAATTTCCGTTCTCAAAATTCGTACAAGTTTAGGAAATACAAGAACAAGTACAACGCTATTCATTACATAGTTAAATAAAATAATAGGTACTCTTGCATATAATTGCATAATAAAAGTATTTCCGGTAACCTGAGAAACCCATAATGTATTTAAAAATACACTCGTCAAAAGAGAATTTACAAATACCGCAATAAGAATATTTTTCTTCGTTATATCTTTTCTGTAAAAAAAATAACTGTAAACTAGTGCGGTTACTATTCTTGTAATCACGAAGGGAAAGTAAAATCCGCCGGCGGAAGAAAAAAAAGCATTTCCGATAAAATCTTCAACAATTACACTTATAATGGAAATTACCGGTCCGAATATCGCACATGTCAACGCACTTACTATAAATGTAACTCCGGTTTTCATCGTTATAAAGTGAATGGAAAGAAATTTCGATGAGATAATACTCATCACAATAAATACGGAAATCAAACTCAATATTTTAGCATTTTTCAAATCGTTCAATATAACACCCTCTTTTCAAAAATAATTATACGATTA
>QWBY01001158.1_pt1 | contig 26946 bp, 22 predicted proteins | sample 1972471 | NCBI WGS metagenome assembly QWBY01 (sample SAMN09866722, study PRJNA288562) | Human gut metagenome isolate term6_stool, whole genome shotgun sequencing... | reverse complement strand
CACGATGGACACCCTTGCCTTCAGCTATGCATTTCCCACTACCGGGCATGCTAAGGACTTTCACCCATTAGAATATGCTCATGCCGAGCACACTAAAAAAAACAGGCATTTTGCCTGTTTCTAATTACTAATTTTAGTATTTCATGTAATTTTTATTTTTTCTTATCATTAATATTTTTATATATTATCAACTATATGTATGGTGCTGGATTTATTGGCCTTCCATTAACACGCATTTCAAAGTGTAAATGTGGTCCTGTAACATTACCAGTTGCTCCAGATACTGCTATCTGTTGTCCTTTTGATACATTTTGACCAACTGATACATTAATTGTACTTAAGTGTGCATATAATGTTGATACTCCATTACCATGATCAATAACTACATGATGACCATAACTTCTTGTTAAATATAATACTTTTGTAACTACACCGCTGTTTGCTGCTCTAACTGTCATTCCTGTTCCTTGCATATCTGCACCAGTATGTCCTCTATATCCCATAAATCCACAAGTAATTGGTCTTCCTGTTGGGTTAATAAAACTCATACCTCTAAGTGATTCATATGCTCTAGGACTTACTGAAGTACCTCTTGAGCCTCCTCTTGAGCCTAATGATCTAGAAGCTAGCATCATTTTGTTTCTTTTTTCTTCTGCTTCTTTTCTTTGTTGTTCTTGTATTTCTGAAACTTTATTTAATGCAACTTTTTTAGCTTCTTCTACTTCAGTAACTTCTAATTTTTTAGTAACTTCTTCTTCTACAGCTAATTTATCAAATTCTCTATCTTTTTTAATATCTTCAATTATTTCATTTGCTTTATTTGGATCAGTAACTTTTGCAAGTACTTCTTCTCCAACTTTTATATTATAGACTTTATAAGTTTTATCTGCTTTTTCGTCTATTTTTTCTAATACTTCTTCCTCTTTTAATTTTGTATCTGTAAGTGATGCGAACTTTAGTTCGTATTCCGGTTTACTATTCACCTTTACTTCAATAACAGGTGCTTTTGGTTTTTCAATATATTCTTTTATCTCACTTTCAACCTTTGCCCTATTAGATACAATTCCTATTTCTTGACCATCTAATGTTACTTCATACATTGGTTTAAACTTTTTAGTAACTAACATAAATACTATAAACATAGCAACCAATGCTATAAATAATATTTTGATGATCCTTCTGGAATAGTACTTTAACTTTTTTTCTATAAGATTCACTCTCCTTTTTCTTAAAAATTAGTAATTCATATAGTCTTATATAAGTGTAGCACAAATATATAAAAAGTCAAGCTTTTTACAAAGCTATAGCTACCTTTTGCTTATATATCAAGCTTTTAAGGTGGCTATTTTGTTATATATTTTTAATGTTTTAACTACTTTTATCGTAATTTTTATTCTAATATATCTAATTTATTTTTTAAAGTCTTTTAAAATAACTATATACATTCTTCTTTTCAAAATATCTAATTAATATATTTAAAAGTACGGCTAATGCTGTAAATATTATAAGTACTAATGTTGTTTTGTTTGCCATAAATGCATATATCAATAAAAATATTGAACCCATCATCATAAACATTTTAATAATACTAAATATTATTGACTTTCTTCCTTTAGATGTAAGTTCTTTTTCATTCATCCAAGAAAAGTTTGGGGCTTTCAAGTCAAAATATACATTTATTCTTTCAATTGCAATTATCATAAGTATACCTACTAATACAGGTGCAATTATTTCAAGGCTCAAAATATTTTCTCTTAACAATATTGCCGCTATTATAATATACATAAAATATACTGCAAGTGTAATTACTATAGGTACTTTAGTCATCATATCATATTGCTTTTCATATGATATTGGTAATCTTTTTAAGGTATCTTTTTCATTTTTATGTTTAGATATTGCAATCATTGATACATATTCTGTACTTGTAGTAGTTATTGCAATTATCATAAGTGCTATTCCTACCTTAAATAGTATATCTTTTGATAACACATCCTTTGGAAGTCCTGTTTTTAGATACTTTAAATACTCTTTAGCTTTTATCATATCAAAGGCATCTGCTAAATCTTTTTTAAGTTTATCAACATCTTCACTACTATATTTTGAATCATCTTTTGAATCTGTTTTTTCTAAATAGAACTCTTTAATATACTTTTTAGATTCTAATTGAAATTCTTGTAATTCTTTTAATTGTTCTTGTGGTATGTTTCCAATCTTTTCATTTGCTTCTTCTGCATTTTCTATATTTGTTAATTCTTCTAATACTACATATGTTTCAGGTGTTAGTTTTTCTTTCCCCTTAGCTAATATATAATCACTTGCTTCTTTTTGATTATTCATTGCATATTCTTCTGCTTTTTTTGAAATATCACTTTCAGATATTTCTTCTATATACTCATTTAATTCTTTTTCAAAATCTTCCTTAGATTTTGTTTCATCTTTTAAGAACTTATCATAGAAATTATACTTGTCTACTTTGCCTGTTTTAACATTTGTTATTTCGTAATTTGTATACTTATCAACATTTCTTTTCATTTCATTAGTAAAACTACCATAAAATGATGCAATCATTACTACAGGTAATATTATAGTTGGTAAAATTGTATTTAGTATTAATGATGGATTTGATTTAAATATTTGTGTTTCATTTCTTAAATATTCTTTTTTAGCATTTCTTTTAGTTAGCATATTATAGTATCCAGTTTTTCTTTGCTCTTCTAGTTTTTCTTTTTCTTTTTCAGCTTTTCCTGTATATCTTCCTATAACCTTTGCAATGCCTACTTCTTTTTTGCCCATATCTGCTAACATATTTCTAATTTTTTCAACAATACCTGCAAATATATATATTACAAAAGATGGTACTGCTATATACATACCAAATATTTTAGCAAGTGATAATAATACTTCTTTTCCTTTTAGTAAGTTAGTAAATGGTTTTGCAATTATTGAAAATAATGATACATTATTTGCCTTACTTATCATAGCTTCCATGCCACCATTTGAGTTATTAGAAGCATTTGACATTGTAACTGATATTAAAATTATTAAAATTGTTAATACCATTTCAGTTGTTGCCTTACTAAATAAAAAGCTTAATATATACATTAATATATTTGCTACTATATCAAATACTACTGCAAATAAAAATGGTACAACTAGTGAAAATAATGTACTTACTGCTAAGAATGTAATATTAAATGGTAATTTTGCAAATACTGATATAGCTATATTTATTGATAAACTAAATGCAAATAATATTCCAGTTGTTGTAGCAGTCTTGCTAATTGTTCTTGCAAATAGATGTTCTCTTGCACTAATTGGTAAGCTTCTTAATATTCTTGTTTCATTATTTGATGACTCTCTAGTTATTGCATCGCCTATTTCAAAAAGCATTGTAAGTATTACTCCAAGTCCAATTACTAGGGTAAAAAATGTTGTATAAATATTTTCTATATCATTTATCTTTTTTACATATTCACTTACCATTACAAATGGAAATCCTGCTATATATGCCAAAATAATTATAGCAAGTACAATCTTTCCTATCGTTTTTAAAATAGTTTTTTTGCTACTTTTACTATCACTATATCCACGAGTGTTCATAGATTTCTTAAAATAGTACTGTATAAGAGTAATAATTTTTTGCATATTATTCCTCCTCTTTTTTAGTAATTTCTAAGAATAGATCTTCTAGTGATTGATTTTCAATATTATCATTTTTATGTTTTTCAATCAATTCTTCATATGTTCCATTATATAATAGCTTTCCGTTAGATATTATTACAATGCTATCACATAGCTTTTCTGCAACTTCTAAAACATGTGTTGAAAATAATACTGTTTTTCCTTTTTTAGCTTCATCTTTCATTATTTGTTTTAATATATGTGAAGATGCTGGATCTAATCCTGTCATTGGTTCATCTAGTATCCATACTTCTGGATTAGATATTAATGATCCTATTACAAATACCTTTTGTCTTGTACCATGTGAAAGTTCTGAAATATTCTTTTTCATATATTGTTCTAGTTCAAACTTTTTAGTAAGTTCATCTATTACCTTTGTTGCCTCTTCCTTATCTACTTCATATATATTCATTATGAAATCATAATATTGTATTGGTGTAAAATATTGGAAAGAATCAGGTGTATCAGATACTAACCCTATTTTCTTTTTAGCTTTTATTTCGTCTTTTTTTATACTTTCACCACATACATATATGTCACCTTTTGTAATTTCTGTAATTCCAGTTATCATATTTATTGTAGTTGATTTACCTGCCCCATTTGGACCAATTAATCCAACTATTTCACCTGGATTAATTTTTAAATTAAGATCATGTACTGCTTCTTTATTTCCATACATCTTACTTACATTTTTTAACTCAATCATATTATCTCCTTAATTAATATTTAATTTTTTATACTAATTATTATTTTTTATATTCATAATATTTGTTAATACACTTTAATTATATTTAAATACATCAATTACTTCATATAATTATTACAATATACGCATATTATATTTTATTCAACACTAATTATATATATTTTTTATTGCATCTTACCTAAAATATCATTTAAAAAATCAAATGCATTCATTGGTGTCATATTATTTATATCTACTTTTTTAAGTTCATCTATTACATTATGGTATTGTATTTCAAACATATTTGGTACTTCTCTTATAGTATTTTCTTTTTCTTTTTCTTTTCCTAAGTCTTTTGCACTTTCTTCATTATATGCAATCTCTTTTATTACCTTGTTTTCCATTTCAATTTTAGAAAGAATACTATTTGCATTTCTTAATACTTCTTTTGGTACACCTGCAAGTTTTGCAACATGTATTCCATAACTTTGGTCAGTACCACCTGGTACTACTTTTCTTAAAAATAATACATCACCATCTTTTTCTTTTGCTTCTACATGGTAATTTTGGATATTTAAAAATTCATCGCCCATTTGAGTAAGCTCATGGTAATGTGTCGCAAATAATGTTTTAGCTTTTATCTTTTCAGATATATATTCTAATACTGCTTTTGCAATTGACATTCCATCATATGTTGAAGTACCTCTTCCTATTTCATCTAATATTACCAAGCTATTTTTTGTAGCCCCATTTAATATATTTGATACTTCTGCCATTTCAAGCATAAACGTACTTTGACCTCTAGATAGATCATCAGATGCCCCAATTCTTGTAAATATCTTGTCTACTATAGAAATGTTTGCACTGTCTGCTGGTACAAAACACCCTATTTGTGCCATCATTGTAATTAATGCGACTTGCCTCATATATGTTGATTTACCAGCCATATTAGGGCCTGTAATTATCATTATGGTATCTTTTTCTTGATCCAATTTAGTATCATTTTTTACAAACTCTTGATCTTTCATAGTTTTTTCAACTACTGGGTGTCTTCCACCTTTAATATCTATTATCCCCTCATTATTTATACTAGGTCTTGTATAGTTATTATTTTCTGCTACTTCTGCAAATGATGTAAGTACGTCAATTTTTGCAATATTATCACTTGCCCTTTTTATTCTAGTTACTTCTTCTGAAATTGTTTTTCTTAAATTCATAAATAATTCATATTCTAGTTTTTTAACTTTTTCTTCTGCATTTAATAGCTCTTCTTCCATTTCTTTTAATTCAGGTGTTACAAATCTTTCTGCATTTCTAAGTGTTTGTTTCCTAATATATGTTTCAGGTACTTTGCTTAAATTAGCATTTGTAACTTCAATATAGTATCCAAACACTTTATTATATCCAATCTTTAAATTTTTAATATCAGTATTTTCTCTTTCAGTTTCTTCTAAGCTTGCAATCCATTTTCTTCCTGTTTCACCTAAATGTTTTAAATTATATATTTCTTCATTAAAGCTTTCTTTTATTAATCCTCCTTCTGTAATAGTTATTGGAGGATTTTCTACTATCATTTCATCTATTAATTTGTATATATCTTTTAATGTATCAATATCTAAATATATATTTTTAAGTATAGTTGATTTAGAATTTTTCAGTTCTTCTTTAATATCTGGTAAGTACATTATACTATTTTTCAAAGATATCATATCTTTTCCATTAATATTACTAAATGCTATCTTTCCTGCTATTCTTTCAATGTCATATATTTTCTTAAGTAATGTTTTAAGTTCTCCTCTTAATATGATATTGTTTTTAAGTTCTTCTACTCCATCTAGCCTACTTTCAATATCTTCTTTAGATATTAGTGGATCATTTACCCATCTTGAAAGCAATCTTGCTCCCATTGATGTATTAGTCTTATCTAATACCCAAAGCAAACTTCCTTTTTTAGAACCATCTATCATTCTACTATTTATTTCTAAATTTCTTCTAGCAGTTCTATCTAATGCCATATATCCATCAAAACTATACATATATATATTTCTTAAATTTGTTATTTCACTTAATTGTGTTTCTTGTATATATCTATGTATTGCAATTATTGCCTTTGATATATTTGTTTTAATCCAAGTATTATCTTCTACTTTTTCATTTAAAGATTCTTTTTTATATTTATTTACTTCTTTATTTTCTTTTTCATCTTTCTCTTTATTTTTTTCTTCTTTTTTATATTTAGTATTATTACTTTCTTTTTCTTCAAACATATCAAATATAGTATTTTGTTTAACTGTATCTTTTAGTGTATATGTTATAGCTACATTATCTTCTTTACTTAGCGAATTACTTAATGTTCTTTTTTCAAAAGTATATGATTTTAATATTTCTTCTTCATCTTCTTTATCTAAATCAAAATAACTATTTTCTTTTTCAGTCACATATATGTTCATAATTTCTTTTAAGTTATTTTTAAACTTCTTATCTTTAGATAATTCTTCGTTTATTATTATTTCGCTAGGTGAAAACCTAGAGATTTCGTCATATACATTTTCCTTTGTTTTAACTTCAGTTACATAGTAATCTGATGTGCTAATATCTGCAGATACTATATAATATCTTATCTTATCAAAATATATACTCATTATATAATTATATTTTTTGTCATCTAACATATTAAGCTCTGTAATAGTTCCAGGTGTTACAACTCTTGTTACTCCTCTTTTTACTAAACCTTTAGCTTCTTTTGGATCTTCTAATTGGTCACATATTGCAACCTTATATCCTTTTTCTATTAATTTTGCTATATATATGTCTACAGAGGCTTGTGGCACTCCACACATTGGTGCTTTTTCTTCTAGTCCACATGCTTTTCCTGTAAGTGTTAATTCTAATTCTTTAGATACAAGTATTGCATCATCAAAAAACATTTCATAAAAGTCTCCAAGCCTATATAGTAGTATTACATCTTTGTATTTTTCTTTAGTATTTACATATTCTTGCATCATTGGTGATAGTCCCATAATACACCTTTTCCTCTCTTATCATTTTAAAATATAATATCACATTTTATAATTTTTATCATTATATAATTGTAATTTTTTAGCTATTAAGTGCTTATTTTCTTTTAATTTCTCAGTAATTTTCTTAATTCTTTTATTACTTCTACTTTCTAATATTTTTAAATTAATTATTATATATAATATATTGATAAATAGTATTTTTAAAATATATAATATATATAATAATAATAACAATTTATTCATTATTAATTAACTATATTATTATTAGAAATGGAGTTTTTATGAAAAAAGATATTTCTTCTGAAAGAGTTTTTACTTTTAAAAAATTTTTAATCCTTATTATATCAATAATTATAATTTTTTTAATATATACCATTGTAGATGCTGTTATTTGCAAAAATAATAATAGAATTCCAAGTATACACAAATATGAAGAATCTACAGATGAATCCGGAAACCTTTTAAAAAAATATAAGGGAATATTAGTTACTGCATATAAAGATGAAAATGGAGTAACAACAATATATAACTTTGAAAAATACATACCTAAAGAAACTACTATAGAAGCTGTTGCTAAGATTACTAGTATAAAAAATGACTATATTTCATTAGATATATTAGGATGTCCTACTGATTCTAGCATGATTAAAACAAGCAAAAAATTGCATAGTCCTGATTTAAATTTAAAGCCATTATTAATTAATTCTGATAAGAATAATTTGGACTCTTCTAAAAATAAAATTACAAAAATAAAAATTAAAAATAACAATCAAAATTACTTGGTAGGAACATATTTAAACCTATCATTTGAAAAGAAAGATATTGATACAGAAAAAAATATACTTGTACCTAAAAATATAAGATTATATTCTTTTGATGATTTTTCTATTATTTTTGATAAAAATGATAAAAAAGAAAAAGCACTAGTATACAGTAATAATGATAATAAAAATGAAGAAAATAAAGAAAATAATAAAATTAATGAAAATAAAGGAAACTTTAACATATTTAAATATAATGGAGAGCCATATATAGAATTTAATGAAAATAGCAAAAATTATAATAAAGAAAAAGAAAATAATAAATATAAGCTTTCTGAAGCTTTAAATAATCACATGATTTTTCCTGATTATATTATTGCTAAAGCTAATTATGATGTAATAAATAACAATATTAAATATGATGTATATAAAGATGGTGGTTCAATCGAATATGAATATCCTAATTATACAATTATTAAATATAATACTTTAGATGGTAAAAATGATCTAGTAATAACTGATAAAAATATAAAATTATATAATCTTGAATAATATAATGTAAAAAATAAAGAATGAATATAAATAGTAATATAAAGAAAAGACAATCTCAAATGATTGTCTTTTCTAATAATATTTATTATATATTTAATATTTATTATATATTTTTTCGATTTTATTCTTTTTTCTTTATCATCGTTATATTTTACTTCTTTTGATTTTTTTGTTTTTTTTAATTCTTTAATTATTTTCTTCTATTACTTCTTCTTTAATGACTTCTTCTTCTATTACTGTATCTCTTTTTTTAGCTTCTTTTTCAAATATTAATGCAATTATATATATAAATGTTAATACATAAAATGGTTCTAAACTAAATCCAAATGTATAACTCTTAAATTCATTTAAACATACATAAATTATTTCAATAAATATTTTCATAATTTCAAAAATTAATAATCTTTTTGATATCTCTTTTAATATATTTGCATTCTTTAATGTTACTAAATTATTTTCTTTTGTTTTTTCTTCTTCCATAATATTTTTAAAGAATTCAATAAACTTATTTGTAATCCATATTATACATGCAAGTACTATAATTGCTGAAATTAGAACTGTAATTGTTACAACTTTTAAATTTTTAAGCATTTCTTTTGTATCCATTTTAGAGATATCTTTTCCGCCAAATATTTTACTTAATTCATTTCCTTTAATTTCATAATTTTCTTCAGCATTTGCTTCATTTTTTACAGTTATTGAATAATTCTTAAGTTGATCTTGTAATTCTTTTATATATTGTTCTGTATCCTTTTTCTCAATTAGGTTTATATATACAGGGCTTAAAAGTAACGCTATTGATACTGCAACTAATGATATAATCATAATTACTCTAAAAATTTTAGTAATTACACACATAGCTTTAGAAAAGCCATATAGTTTGCTTTTATTTTCTTTTTTGATTTTTTCTTCCATTTTAATTTTTCACTTTCTTTAATTATCATTATTAAATTTTATTTTATTCTGTTTTGGCATTTGTTTCTTCTACTTTTTGTGGTTCTTCTGGTTCTACACCTTCTATACCAATATTGTAATTAGTTCTAATTACCATTATATATGTTCTTCCATCATTGAATACTATTTCTTTACCTGTTTCATCAAAATATTTAGTTTTAGCACTTCTTGATTCTTTCTTAGCTGTTATTTTTTCTGCTCTACCATTTGTAATATAGTATCCTTCTAATGTTCCGACATTTGCAACATCTAATCTCTTATCATCAATATGTGTAGTGTTTGCTTTAAGTATTATTAAATTTTTAATAGTATATGGTTCTTTAGTTAATTCATCAATCTGTTTTACACCCTTTGAAGTTTTAGTATATTCCTTTTTTTCTTCATCATAGTTAAATACTGTTCTATTATTTGTTCCACCTGCATATCCTGCTGTTATTTTAGTTGCAGCTTTTGATGTTTCTTTATCTAAAGTTATTGGGTCTACTGAATATTTAAATACCTGTCCTTTTTCACTTTCTAGATTATATTTTCTTTCTTTTGCCGCTTCAAAAACATGTGCAATTGTTGTATATGCATTATGTGGTCTTACTTTACTTTTTTCTCTCCAAAACTCTTTGTTATTAGCATTATTTCTTGATTTCATACTATCATACCACTGTCCATTAACATCTGCCATATTTAATGTTCTAAGATCACTTTCTGCCTTTGGACTTTGACCTCTTGCACTTCTTATTGGTCCAACCTTATCTAAGTCTTTTTTATTTTTGAAAAGTGCCATTAATCTACTTTCTCCACCTTCTACTTCCATTTCATAAATACAATAAGCACTATTTATACCAGAATGTGGCCATGCATGTGTATTATTGTCTATCATTACAGCTACATTTCTTTCTTTTGAGTTTTCATCATATATTTTAACTTTCTTTTCTTCTTTTTTTACTGGCTTTTCTACTTCTGCTTTTTCATTTCCTTTGTTTCCCATATATACCTTGTAATAGTAATAACCTCCACAAGCTAGTGCTAATAATATTATTATTACTAAAAGTATTTTAAAAACTTTTTTCATACATTCTCCTTTATTTAAATACTATTTATAAAATATTTAACTATTTTACTATATATACTATTTAACTAAATTGTAATTTTTAAATATTAAAATTTCAATATATGTATAATAATTTAATTAATGTAATTAATGTAATATACATATATATATTAAATAAAAGCATAGTAGTACTATGGCAAATGCAACCCCTGTATACATTCTTATAACATAGTTTATTGTATCTTTTTTAGGTGACTTCCTATGTAATAATATTGTTATAAGGAGTAATATTAATGAAACTAAAAATATTTTCATATTTGAAACTGCTGTGCTTACAAAAAGAGCTATTGTAATTAGTGTAGACATTATACTTATTCCATTTTTCTTTTTAATTAACATAGAAAAAGCTACTAAAACAGGTACTAATACTACTAGTGCTCCACCTATAAGTATATTTGTATTATTACTTTCTATCAAACTTTTAATAATTGTATGAATTTTGTCTGCAAATATTAAGTATCCACAAATTCCAGCAAATGATGTTGCAAATATTACAGAACCTGCCGCTAAATCCTTTGCATATTTTGCATTTTTGTCGTAATGCTTAGTTGAAGTATTAACTGCTGCTTCAATGCTTGTATTAATTAATTCTGTAACCATAACAAGTGCTATAGAAAATATTATAATTATTAACTCTCCTTTTGTAACCTTAAAAAATAATGAAAGTAAAAGAGTAATTATTGCAATTATAATTTCTAATTTTAAATTATCTTCATTATGTATAGCATTATCTAATCCTTCACTTGCATGTAGAAATGAATCTTCAAATGTATTATTCCATTTACTATTTCTCATTTATTCTCCTTTTAAACCATTTAAGTATTCATATATATTTTCTAAAAACTCTTTATTTAATATCTCTTTTTTAGTATAACCTTCTATCCCTAATAATACTTGTATTGCAAAATATGGATCACCTAATTTAATTAATTTTTCTATAAGTTCATTATCATATTCTATATTTTTTAGATCTTTTTCAAGTTTTTCATATAATACTATATTTTCTAAATTTTTTTCTTTTTTTTGCTTTTCAAATTTTTTACCATTTTTACATTCTCTTTTAATAGAATTATTAAATTCTTTTAGTTCTTCTTCTTGTTCTTCTATCAAATCGTTTATTATACTTAAAAGTTCTGGATCATCTTCTTCTTCAAATTCATCCTTTTTATACATTGTAAAATTTCCTTCTTTTGGTAACATGCTTTTAAGTTCATACATTGTGACACTTTTCTTTTCATTTGTTTTTTCTATTTTTTCTTTTTTTATATTTTCTTTGTTATTTTTATTACTGTCTTTTCTGTCTTTTTTCAAATTATTTTCCTTTCATATTAGATATAATGTCTCTTATAACTTCTCTTTCATTAAAATAATATTTTACTCCAGCTATTTCTTGATACATATCATGTCCAAATCCAGGTATAACTATTACGTCTTCTTTTGTAGCCATTTGTATTGCCTTTTTTATTCCTTCTCTTCTATCTACTATTATTTCATAATTATTAGTTACTTCTTTTAATCCCTTTTCTATATCTTGTAATATTTTAAGCGGATCTTCATTTCTTACCTGATCTGACATAAGTATAGTGTAATCTGCATATTTACCAGATATTCTTCCCATTACTGGTCTTTTTTCTTTATCTCTATTACCTCCTACACCCCATGCGCATATTAATTTTCCTTTAACATTTGGCTTGATTGTCTTTAATACATTCTCTAATGAATTTGCAGTGTGCGCGTAGTCTAATAATATAGTAAGGCCTAAGTCATTTTCTACTGGTTCTAACCTACCCATAACTTTAACATTTTCAAAAGTTTCAGCTATTATATCTGTATCTATTCCAATTTCATTTGCAACAGCTGTTGCCATAAGGCAATTATATATATTAAACATTCCTGGTATTGATAATTGTATACCTATTGCATATTCTTCTATTTCTTTTCCTGTAATTGAAATATCAAAATTGCTTTTATCTTTTTCTAGCGTAATATTATCTGCAAACACATTTGCATCATTTTCTATTCCTGTTGTAATTACAGTATTTCCTCTTTTTTCTAACATATTTTTAAGCGAAATTACCATTTCATCATCTGCATTTAATATATTCTTTTTAGCAAGTAATACAGCATCTGTTTTAGCTTTAAAATATGCTTCTATATTTGGGTGTTCTATTTCGCTTATATGATCTTCAGAAAAATTTGTAAATCCTGTGATATCAAAAGATATACCAGTTACTCTTTCTGTTATCATTGATTGTGATGATACTTCTAATACTGCATATTTTGCTCCATTTTCTCTTGCATATGAAAGCATCTCAAATATTTCAAAGCTTTCTGGAGTTGTTCTAGTATTATTAGATATTTTTTCATAATTTAGATATCCACCAATGCTTCCTACAAGTAATGTCTTTTTCTTATCCTTAACTAATATATCTCTTATCAAAGAAGTTGTAGTGGATTTTCCTTTTGTTCCTGTTATACCTATTACATACATATCTTTAGATGGATCATCATAGTAATTTTTTGCACATAATGCAAGTGTTCTTCTTACATTTTCACTTGAACATGCTACTACATTATATTTTTTAGATATTTCTTCTACATTTTCTTCTTTTTCACATATTATAGCTTTTGCTCCATTTTTTACAGCGCTCTCTATAAATGCTGATCCTTTTTGTGTAAATCCATTTATTGCAAAAAATATATATCCTTCTTTTATTTTTCTTGAATCTGAGTGTATTCCTTTTACAAATATATCAAGGACACCAGAAATTTCTATTATTCCTGTATCTTTAATCACTTCACTTAATTTTTTATTTTTATCATATACATATTTTTCAATAACACTTTCTTTTGGTTTGTATAATTCCATAGTATTTCCTTTCTAGTTATCATCATTTTCTTTTTTACTGTCTAATTCTCTTAAATATTCTTTTTCTGCTTTCCCTATTAAGTTATCAGCAGGTCGTTCATCTATATATAGTTTTTTCAAAACTAATGAACCACATATCACACATGCAATTAATATTACTATTAACATAGTAATAATTATTACATTTAATTTTTTATTATTTTTTTCTTTTTTTGTTATATTATCTTTTTTATCCATAACACTTCCTATCTTTTGTATAAAATTCAATTTATATTTATTCTATAATAATTATATGTAATATACAATATTATTATATTTTTTAATTATCTTTTTAGCATTATCTTAATTATTTTATACATACAACTTTATTTTAATTTTATTATTTTTAAACCCATAGTAAAAAGGAAGCATATGCTTCCTTTAACTTTTTTAATTACTTTTTTAATTTTTAATTATTTAAACAAATTTTTTATCACACATTTATTATATTATAATTATATTTTAATTTTATTGTAATATAATTATAATTTAAATTTGATAATTAAATTCATCCATTCTTACATATAGTAATAATAGTGCCTTTTCTATATCAACTATAACATTTAATATGTCATCTAAGTACATTCTACTTCTAAAACATTTAGTATCCAAATCCTTATACTTAAAAAGTGCTTCTTGTAGCTTATTAATAAACTCATTAGCACTAATATTACTTTCACCATTTAAATTACCAACTATGTAATTTTTAACTTTATTGCTTTTATATTTTTCTTCTTTTGACATTGTTCTTTTAAAATAATTGCTTTTTCCAAGTATTTCTTTTAATATATCTGAATTTAATGTTAATGTATTTAACTCTGATATAATTTCTTCGATATATTTTGAATCAAATATATTAAATACTATCTCTTTTAATATTATATTAATATTTTCATCTGTATATCTATCAATATATATTGAAAGCATTCTTTTTTCAGTAATATTATATAATTTTAATAATTTTAGAGCTTCTTTTTTAAGTCTTGTTATATTATTATCTTCTAATATATAACTTGAATCTTTTAATTCTTCAATTAACATCTTTTTATAATTTGCATTTGAATAATTATTATATTCACAAAAAAGTTTTGCAATTGCATTAATTTCATTATTGTTTAGTGCTACCTTGTACATATAGTCCTCCTATTGCTTTTAGTAATTATCATTTGCTAATTACTATTATTAAATCTCTAACACTTCTACATATTTCTTGTGTGTTATGTTATTATATATGACTTTTGCGTTTTCGTCAATTTAACACATTCCATATAATTCCTCTAAATCAGTAATTGGCATTGCTCCATCTGCAAATAACCTATGTGATCCACTATATGTTTCATCATATAATTGTGATGTTGGAACATATATATTTTTACCAAGTTCTAATGCAAAATTTGCTGTATGCATTGACCCACTTACAAGTTTTGCCTGTATTATTATTACATCATCTGCAAGTGCTGCAATTATCCTATTCCTATTTGGGAACGTATACCTTGTAGCAGATATCATTGGTGGATATTCAGATAATATTAGCCCATTGTTTTCTATTATCTTTTTAAGTAACATATAATTTTCTTTTGGATAAAATGTTTTTTCAGAAATTCCAGAACCAATTACAGCTATAATTTTACCATTATTTTTTAAAGTTATCTTATGTGAAAGTGCATCTATTCCTTTTGCAAGCCCACTTACTATCACATTATTTTTAGAAATCCTATCTGTAATATCACTACATACTAATTTACTATATTTAGTAGGCGTTCTTGATCCAACTAATGCTATATAATTATCATCTGTATTTAAATATGATATATTTCCAACATAGTATATACAAATAGGTATTTCATATAGAAATAATAATTTTTCATTATACTTTTTATTAAAACACCCTATTATACTATTATTATTTTTTATACAATCTTCATATATATCGTGACTTTGTTTTAATATCTTTTTATCCACATATGAATCACACATCATATATATTAAATAATCTATTTTTTCTTTTTCTGTCATTTTCATATCTACTATTTTTCTAATATAATTGCTCTTATCTTCTTTCCTACATTTTACTAAACTTGCATATATGTATTTTATTTCTATTTTTTCTTTCATATCATTCCTTTCTTCTTACTTTATTTAATTTAATTTAATTTTTTGCTTATTTTGTATTTATTAATTTAAAATTTTTAAATAAAAAAAGTATGGTTTCCCCATACTTTTAGATATTTTATTTTATGTTTTATATTTTTTATATTTTTTTATATTTAAATATTATAATATTACCCCATTATTATAATATATTGTCTATATTATTCTTATTATTTTTATTCTTGATATACAAAATATATGACACAAGCATTATACATGATATTCCAAAAATTGCAAATGGAATATAATTTTTCTGATCACCAACGTTTGGCATAACTGGTATATCTTCTTTTAATTCTTTTATTTCTTCTGCTTCTTTTTTTTGCTTATTTTCTGCAAGTTTTTGATCTATATCTTCTTGCTTTATTTCAACTTCTTCAGGCTCTTGTTTTGCTTCTGGTTTTTTCAAATATCTATCTGCTATATATACAGTTTTTCCATTCCATATTACCTTATCAAATCCGTTTTTGCTTTCACCTGTTTTTTCTACTTGCTGGCCTTTTCTTAGTTTACCTAAGTTTGTACTTGCAGCTGTTGCTTCACTTCTAATATTTACATCTTGTTTTGCTTCTAGCTTATTTGCAACTTCTACTTTTTTCCCTGCTTCTGGATTTTTCACTTTACTTGGTACTTCTACTACTAATTTTTTATATGTTACTTCTGCTTTATCCTGTATTTTTGTACTATCTGCATATAGTATTGGAATACTTAATTCATATACGCCTGGCTTTTTTGCAATTATTTCTAACTCTACTTGATTTGTATTATCTTTTTTTATCTTATATCCAACAATATCTAATCCATCTTTATCTACTTTAGGCTCTGTTATTTGTATATGTTTTCCATTTTCTGCTTCATACATTATTTTTTTACTTTCGCCTGGCATAATATATACATTCTCATCACCTTTGATTTCTATAGCATATACATTAATATTCATAATTATTAAAATTAATATAGCAACCAAATATTTAATTATTTTTTTATTTATCTTATTATATTTTTTCAATTATATTCTCCATTACTTCAATTAATCTCTAATTGATTTTTAATTAATTTTTACTCATTTGTACTATTTATTTTTGTATTGTCTGCCGCTATCTTAGTCTTTTCTGCAATTACTATTAATCTCTTATCGTCATCGTCTGTGCATGTCATTAAAATTAACTGGTCTTTTTTTAGTTTTTTAAGTTCTTCTATTTCTGTTGGTTTTGCAGTTTTTTGTTTTATAACACTATATGTATTTTCTATATTCTTATTTTTAAGTTTAATCTTATCACCTGTCTCAAGCTTTGATATATCTTTAAAAAGTCCATCTTTGTTATGTGCTGCAATTATAATATTATCCTCTACATTTCCACTATTTAGTATAACTGGATGTTTTTCAATATTGTTTCCTTCATTTTTTCTTACACCTATTTTAAGATTTATTTTTTCAATATCTAATGTGTATACACTTTTTAAATCTTTTATATTTCCAACATTTTCTACTTGTTTTATGAATGAAAAATGTTTTAATAGATCTGGTCTTTTAATCATCATATAACCATATCCTAATAGTGCTAATATAATAATTACTTCAAGTATAATTAGTCCAATAAATTTCGAATTACTTTCTTCTATTTCCATTTCAGTATCATCTTCATAAATATTAGTTGAAATATTATTTAACCTTTCTTCATCAATTTGAAATCCTAATCCAGATAATTTAGAATTTGTATCTGCAACTTCACTTTCATTTGAATCAATTTCACCAAATTTTCCATTTTTTAATTCTTGTTTTCTCTCTTCTTCTGCAAGTTTTGCAAGTTCTATTATATTTGTCTTGCTATCTATTTTAGTGTTTGAATAATCAAATAATAAATTATCTTTATTACTATCTTCAATATTTTTTTCTAATTTTTCATCTATTTTATTTATGTTTTTGTCTTCTGTTTCTGTATTTGTTATTTCTTTTTCATCATCATCTATTTCTCTACCATATTCTTTTGGAGTATATGGAATAGAATTTTGTGATACTTTTTCTTTTTTATTTTTTTTACTATTTTTCTTATTGTCATATTCTGTTTCATCATTATTTGAGAAAAATGCATCAAGTGCTGCTTTTTGATCTTCAGACATTTTCAAATTCCTTGTATATATATCTTTTCCTCTTGATATATTTTGGTTTTCAAAAAAGTTTTTTGTTTCTTCTTTTGCTTTTTCTCTATCTTCAAGATTATTGTCCCATACATATTTTTTAACTTTTTCATCTTCACTATCTACAGGAACTATTCTATCACCTATATTAGTTATATTTTCTTTTCTTGTTTCTTTATCATTTGTCTTAGAATATATATTTCCAGTATTATAATTTACAATATTTTCTATACTTTTATCTATATTATATTCTTCATTTTTCTTTTCTTCTTTTTCTATATGAGAATTTGTATCATGCATAAGGCGCCTTAAAGAATCAGAAATACCATATTTTTCTCTTAGAGATTCTTTTTTTTCACCATTTTTTTCTTTTTCTTCGCTCATATATTTCTCCTTTAATATAAATTACATCTTATCTGGCATTTCAATTCCAAGTAATTCCATACCTTTTGTTAACACATTGCTTGTACTTTTGCATAAGATAATACCTAATTTTCTTTTATCTTCATCGTCTATTAATATCTTGTTATTATTATAATATTGATTAAATAATTTAGAAAGTTCTATTAAGTAATTTGTTAAAATATATGTCTCATATTTTTTAGCTGTTTCTATTACCACATCTTTAAACTCTGAAAGTTTCTTAACTAAGTTAAATACATATTCATTTTCAAAATTATTTTTATCAAGATATCTAATTACATCATTTAAATTATTTAATATATCTTTTTCTTCTTCATATCTATTATTATATTCTCTTAATACACTTTGTATTCTTGCATTAGTATATTGTACATATGGTCCTGAATCTCCTGCGTAATCTAATACATTATCCCAAACAAATACTTGATCCTTAATTAATTGATTAGATAGATTTGAAAACTTAACTGCTCCAATTCCTACTTGTTTTGCAACTTTTTCTTTTTCTTCTTCAGTTAAATCATCTTTTTCATCTAGCTTTTCTTTAACTCTTTTTATTGCTTCTTTAAGTAATGCTTCAACTTTTATTACATTTCCACGTCTTGTAGACATCTTACCTTCTGGCAAACTAATTAATCCATAAGCAATATGTTTTGCACCATCTGTATATTTTTTGTCTACTCCCATTTTTTCCATTATTTTAAACACTTGTTTAAAGTATTGTATTTGTTCTGATCCAACTACATATAATGCTTTATCAAAATCAAATTCTTCTATCCTATATAGGAATGTAGCAATATCTCTAGTTACATACATACTAGATCCATTTCCTTTTTGTATAACAACTATTCCTAAGCCATCATCTTCTAAATCAACTATTTGAAGTCCATTTGATTCTTTAAGTAATCCTTTTTCTTTAAGCATTTCAACTACTTTTGGCATATCTTTAGAATATGATGCCTCACCTTTGTACATATCAAATGTAACTCCTAGATAATCATATATCCTATTAAATTCTTTAAGTGATAGGTCAACAAACTTTTTCCAAATTCTTGTTACTTCTTCGTCACCTTCTTCTAATTTTTTAAAGTTATCTATTGCTATTTTTTTAGCTTCTTCATCTTTTTCAATTAATGCATTTATTCTTACATATATATCTGTTAAATCTTTTATTGGGTTTTCAAAAGTATATTCATCTTTCCAAAGATTGTATCCTTCTACTAATTTACCAAATTGTGTTCCATAGTCTCCTAAGTGATTATCACCTAGTGCATTGTATCCTAAGGCTCTGAATATATTTCTAAATGCAGCTCCTACTACTGTTGTTTTTAAGTGACCCACATGGAATTCTTTTGCTATATTTGGTGATGAGTAATCTAGTATAACTGTTTTGCCTATATTTTCTTTTTGTACTAAGTCAATGTTTTGAACATATTCTAAAACGTTTTTAGAATATTTTTCTCTATCTAAAAATATATTAATATATGGTCCTGTTGCTTCCATTTTAGCTACATTTGGTATTTCTTTAATATCATTTATCATATCTTCTGCTATTTGATTTGGTGCTTTTTTTAAGTCTTTTGCAAGTCTGAAACAAGCAATTGAAATATCTGAACCTATCTTTTCATTTCCCTTGTTTATCATTCCATATATTTCTTGCTCTTCTAGATTGATATTATTTTTTTCTAAGTATTCTTTTAATTTTATATATATTTCTTCCTTATAATCCATAATCTTATTATTCTTCTTTCTATTTACTTTTTTCTATCTTCTATTTCTTATTTTTTATTTTTTCTTCTTTTTAGTTTCCTTGTTATTCATGGCTTTTGCAAGTTTTTGTCTTCTTTCTTCATAAAGGCTTCCACCTATAAATTCTCTAATAAGTGAATTAGATGGAACTAATTCATCTGGTATATCTTCAAAGTATCTCATAAAACTTACTATTCTTCTTGCTTCACTATATTCTCTTTTATCTTTTGAAATATCTTTAAGTAATGGTATTATGTGTTTTTTTAGTACAGCAAGTTCATATATTGCAGATGAATTAAATACAAAATCTGCATTTTCTTGGAATGGGAATATGTTTTTTGTTTCTCCTCTTCTTACAGAGTACCACATTCCAAGTGTATGTTTTGCTGAATATCCTCTTGTTTCATTATCTCTTATTGTTCTTCTTATCATTCTTGTATCTGTTGTAGATATTCTATTAAATGAATCAATATTAAGTACAGTTAATGCACTTATATATATTTTGAACTTATATTTTTCTTCTATTTTTTCTGTTAGCTTATCATTTAAGCAATGTATTCCTTCTATTATTAATATCTCGTCTTTGTTTAATTTCATTTTCTTTCCATCATATACCTTGTGTCCTGTATGGAAATCAAATGTTGGCATTTCTATTTCTTTTCCATCTATTAATGCTTTTAAGTCTTTGTTAAATAGTTTTGTATCAATTGCATCAATTGTTTCAAAGTCATAATTTCCCTTTTCATCTACTGGTGTATCTTCTCTTTCAACAAAGTAATTATCTACAGATATTGTTTTAGGTTTTATTCCTATTATTTTAAGTGCACTTGATAATTTTCCTGCAAATGTTGTTTTTCCTGATGATGATGGTCCTGCAATTAGTATCATTTTTACATCTTTTTTATTTTGTATTTTTTGTGACAAATCAAATATTTTCTTTTCATGTAATGCTTCTGAAAGAACTATAAGTTCTCTTGGATCTTTTTTTATTCTTTCATTTAAGTCTGCAATTGTTTGTATTCCTAATAACTTATATACTTCCTGATATTCTTCAAATGCTTTTGCAATTTTTTTAGTATTTTTAAACTCAATTTTTTGCTTAAAGTCTTTTGCATCTGGATACATTACTAAAAATCCATCACTATATTTTTTCAAATCAAATCTTTTAATTTCTTTTGTTGTAGTTGGAAGTATACCATAAAAATAATTAAAATATTTTTCACAATAGTATAATACAACATCTTTTTTATCCTTATTTAAAAGTTGTAGTTCCCCTCTATCTGTTATGAACTTTGAATAAAATACATCTGCTTCTTCTTTAGTCATTCTTTTAACATTAATATCTAATTCTTTTTCTACTATTTCTTGCATCTTAGCTTTTATTTCTTTTAGTAGCTTATCTGTTACAAGCTTATTTCCTATTGTTATATACATCGCATTTGTTAGTTGATATTCCACTTTTATTAACATTTTTGGGTATAACTCATATATTGCTTTAGACATTATAAATAAAAGTGTTCTAATATATATATCTCTACCATCTTTGTTGTATACATTAATTAATTCAACATCAACATTTTCATCTATTTTTGCTATCTTATAGTCTAATCTTTTTACACTATTATTTACCCTAACTCCAACTATTGGTAAATTATTTTCACTTGCTTTTTCTATATCTTCATTAAATAGTTCTAGTATCGTTTTTCCAACTTCTGCTTCAACCTTTTTTCTTTTTTTGCCTTCTTCTATTATATAATTCACTTTTATTTTCATTTTCACCTCATCTTTTGTTTGATACCATTTTTAAATTTAGTGTTTTAATTTTTATTTTTAATTTTTGCTTTTAATTTTTTTAATTTAATATATTCTTTTTAAATTTTAATTATACTATCTATTATATAACATATACATATTTCAACAATAATATGCTAAGTGCAAGAGTTAAAATTCCTATTGTTTTTATTAAAAAAACCATACTATTCTTACTTCCTATCGGAAAATATTTTCTTGCAATTACTCTAGCATCAAATATCATATATGTTGATATTGCAATTATTATACAGTCTATCATAAATAATATTTCCATATCCAACCATCCTATTTATATATATGTGTATAATATCATATTTATCATATAATTTCTAGTTGACACGTATTAAAATCCATGCTATAATAATTCTGTTGTTAATACTTTGTACTTAGAATGTTGAAATTTCAACATTCTGATGAAAAAAGCTGAGTTTATACAAATAATATAAAAGCTTCCTAATAGAAAATAGGCGGTTAATTTTAAAAAAGTGGTGCTTTACTCATATAACTACCAATTATTATTTAGTATAACCTATTTGGTTGTCTCACAGTCAAGTAGTTTTGGCTATTGCAAATGTCATCTATTTGCTCTTATATGCTCTATCAATTAAGGTAGAGCAAATGGTGGCTACTACATTATGTAGTAGCTGCATATTGATACTATCACTCATAATCATTAAAATGATTAAAAAGTTATCAATTAAAAAAGCTGGAAATAATTTCTTTCTATGTAATAAAACATTACAAATTATAATTTACAACTAATTTTTACAAAACTTAAAATATGTTTCATTTATGACAAATATATACGTCGATATTAATATAATACGGCAAATATGTTAATGTTTTAAAAAAAGAAAAGAAAAGAGCAAATAAAAATATAAAAAATATAAAAATAAAACAATAAAAAAAAGAAAAACAATGTAACCTATTGTAGCTATTAAATAGCATACGTTTTCACTTTCCAAGGTTTAAATCAATCTACCTTTATTTTATGAACAAGAGTATATTAGATGATATTTAACAACTAAAAAAGCAGACTATAATAGTCTGTTTTTTTATACTTTTTTATTTGCCTGCTAATCCCAGCTAAATGTTAAATAGACCAATAAAAAGGTCACAAATTATATTGCTTTGTGACCTAATATTTTTAATATATTTTAGAACCTGCTGGTATATTATTATCTAGCATTATTAAGTTTAATTGTTCTTCACCATCATATTCATATATTGCAGAAAGTAGCATTCCTTGTGATGCTTCTCCCATCATTTTTCTTTCTGGTAAATTAGTTATTGCAAGTAGTGTTTTTCCTACTAATTCTTCTGCATTATAGTAATTTTTAATACCAGATAATATTATTCTATCTTGTCCTGTTCCATCATTTAAAGTAAACTTTAATAGCTTTTTAGATTTTGGAACTTCTTCACAGTTTTTAACTTTAACTACTCTAAAGTCTGATTTAGAAAATGTTTCAAAATCTACCATATCTTCAAATAGTGGTTCTATTTTAACTTTGCTTAAATCAATATCTGTTATTCTTTTGCTTTCTACTTCTTTTCCATCTTTTCCAAGTGGTTTCATAGTAGGGAATAATAATACGTCACGTATACTTTCAGAATTTGTATATAGCATTACCATTCTGTCTATTCCTATTCCTAACCCTCCAGTAGGTGGCATACCATATTCTAGTGCTTGTATAAAGTCACTGTCCATATCATTTGCTTCGTCGTCACCTTTTTCTTTATCTTCTAATTGTTTTACAAATCTTTCATATTGATCTATTGGATCATTTAACTCAGAGTATGCATTTGCATATTCTCTTCCACCAATGAATAATTCAAATCTTTCTGTAAGTCTTGGGTCTTCTTTCTTCTTTTTAGTAAGTGGTGATATTTCTATTGGGTAGTCATATATGAATGTTGGTTGAATTAATGTTTCTTCTACTTTTTCTTCAAATACAAGATTCATTATTCTTCCTCTGCTCTTATCAAATTCTTCAAGTTCTATTCCTAAATCTTCTGCAACTTTTATTGCTTCTTCATCTGTTTGTATTTCATTAAAGTCTATTCCACATACTTCTTTAATAGAATCTGTCATTGTGATTCTTTTCCAACCTTTTGATAGATCATATTTTTGTCCCATATATTCTAATTCAGTTGTTCCAAGTACATTTTCTGCAACATCTACAAATAGGTCTTCAGTTAAATCCATCATATCCTTATAGTCACTATATGCTTCATATAGTTCAATGTTTGTAAATTCAGGATTATGTTTTATATCCATCCCTTCATTTCTAAACATTTTACCCATTTCATATACTTTTTCTAATCCACCAATTATTAGTCTTTTTAGGTATAGCTCATTTGCTATTCTTAAATACATATCAATATCTAATGTGTTGTGATGTGTAATAAATGGTCTAGCACTTGCTCCACCTGCTACAGTTTGTAGTATTGGTGTTTCAACTTCTAAATATCCTCTTTTTGCCAAAAAGTTTTTAATTTCTCCTAATATTTTTATTCTTTTATAGAATGTATCTTTTATTTCAGGATTTACTATTAAATCAACTTCTCTATGCCTATATCTTTGATCTCTATCTTTTAATCCTGAATGCTTATCTGGTAATGGTCTTAATGCTTTAGATAATAATACTATTTTAGTTGCATGTATTGTAGTTTCTCCAGTTTGTGTAGTAAATACAAATCCTTCTATTCCAATAATGTCTCCTAAATCATATTTTTTAAAGTCTTTGTAATCATCTCCTAAATCATTTATAGATAAATATATTTGCATTCTTCCACTACCATCTTGTACATGTGCAAATGATGCCTTTCCCATTACTCTTTTTGTCATTATTCTTGCCGCTATTACAACAGTCTTATCTAGATATTTTTTTGGATCTTCCATTATATCACTTATTACATGTGTCCTATTAAACTTAGTTATTTCAAATGGATTCTTTCCTTCTTCTATTAGATTTTCATATTTTTCAAGCCTAACTTTCATTAACTTATCTATATCTTCAATCATATTATTTGTATTGTTATTTGTATTATTTGCCATTTTTCACTTCCTTAATTATTTATTCTTATTTTTGTTTTTATTATTTTCAATTCATATTTTTAATTTCTTCTATTGCCTTATTTAATTGCTTATCTTCTTTATCTTCTTTTTTATTTTCCACTTCTATATCTGGTTTTATACCAACTTTGTTTATTTTTTCCTTATTAGGTCTTAAATATTCTTCTGTTGTTATCTTAAGTGCACCACCATTTAGTATTGGTGTAATCAATGTTTGTATTACTCCTTTACCATATGTTGTTTTACCTATAATTTTTGCCTTACCATTATCTTTAAGTGCTGCAGTTAGTATTTCTGAAGCAGATGCAGAATATTCATTAACTAATACTACAATTGGTAATTTTTCAGCATCATCATCTTTTGTTTTTATTTCTATTTCTCTATTTTTATTATTTCTAGAAATTAATATTATTTTATCTTTTTCTAAAAACATATCTAATATCTTTCTTGTAGCTTCTAATTCTCCTCCACCGTTAAATCTTACGTCTATTATTAACTTTTTCATGCCTTCTTTTTTTAGATTATCATATTCTTTTTTGAATGATTTATCTACATGATCATCAAATGTATTTATATATATATACCCAATATTATCTTCTAACATCTTTGACTTAACATTACTTACTTCTACTTTTTGCCTTTCAACTTCTTTTTCTAAAAGCTCTTCTCCTCTTAAAACAACAAGTTTAACTTTTGTATTTTCTTTTCCTTTAATAATTTTAGGTAATGTTTCAAAATCTTTTGCTGTGACTTCTTTATCGTCTACTTTTAATATCTTATCTCCTACTTTTAAATCTTGCTTTTGTGCAGGTGATCCTTCTATTATTTCAGATATTATAATGTTACCATTATCATCTTTTTCTCTTACCATGTATATACCTATACCGTAAAATTCTCCTGATAATATTTCATTTAATTCTTGCCATTCATCTTTTGTATAATATGTTGTATATTTATCTCCGAGTCCTTCAACATATCCTTTAATCGCAGAATCAACTAAATCTTGTTCCTTAATTTCACCTAGATATTTTTCATTTAATATGCCTTTAACTTTTCTTAAATTTTTATTTATTCTATCAAAGCTTTCATTTTGTGTTTTAACATCTCTATCTTTTGCTCCATATATACTTTTATTTATCCTATATGTCGCTATTAAAGAAGATAATAATAATACTATTAGTACTAGTATTATTATATTTACAATTTTATATATTATTTTTTCTAGCTTACTTTCTTCTGTGTTCATAATTTCTCCATTACTATTATATGCTATTTTTGCATATTTTTCAAAGTTTTTATTTTTATTATTTTTATACCATTCAAAAATGCACTATTTAAAGTTTTCTTTTTCTATATTTAATACCATTTTTACTCTTTCTAAGTATCTTTCATTATTTTTAAATTTAGAACATAAAAATCCTTCTACTATGTCTATTGCAGATTCCTTATCTAAATCATTTGAAGATAATGCAATTACATTAATATCATCATCTTCTACTCCATGAACTATACTTTCTTTAGAGTATGCAAGAGAACATCTTATACCTTTAAATTTGTTTGCAGTGTATGTCATTCCATGTCCACTTTTGCATATTAGTATTCCTTTTGAATTATTATTTTCATTTTCAATTATTTTTTCACATACTTTTTTTGCAAATATTGGATAATCTGTTCTTTCTTTACTATTTGTTCCTAAATCTTCATACATAATATTTGCTTTTTTAAAATATTCAATTATTTTATCTTTTAAATCATATCCACCATGATCACTTGCTATATATATCATACCTTACCTACTTATTTATAATTATTATTCATAAATTCATCAATTTATTAATTGCTTATTATTTTATCTTTAAACCATATCTTTTTTAAATATAACTACTGTAGATATATTAGAGTTTTCTGCGTATTCAAAGCCAACTAT
>QWBY01000517.1_pt1 | contig 27043 bp, 20 predicted proteins | sample 1972471 | NCBI WGS metagenome assembly QWBY01 (sample SAMN09866722, study PRJNA288562) | Human gut metagenome isolate term6_stool, whole genome shotgun sequencing... | reverse complement strand
TTTTAGTGGACTAGACGGGAGTCGAACCCGTGTCCGAAATACAATTCCCTGTCCTTCTACGAGTGTAGTTTATTATTTAACATTCCCTCTGCCACACGATAACAAACAACCTTGTGGTTTCAGTAGCTTCATGATACGCCCGATGGCTCAAAGCTTTGCCAACGTCGTTTCTCACATAGTCGAAGCCTGGGTCCTAAAGTGTGAGTGCTCTAGGTCAGACTGCTGCCATTAGGCAGCGTATGCTAAATTATCTTCAGCGTTTAATTTTAATTTGGCCATTTAACGCATCGCCATACGACTCGCTTCTCCAGCTGCATGTACCCCGTCGAAACCTTTACTAGCCCATATTCAATTTTTTTTGCGGGGTACATGCAGCTACGCTCCATGTTCTCCGCTCCGCTTCGGTCCGCCCAAAGCCAAGGTCCACCGGACCTTGTGGGCCCCGTCGAAACCTTTACTAGCCCATATTCATTTTTTGCTAACCAAGATTTCTGATTTTGAAATCTCTCTGTGCCTCTCGCTTTTGATCCTTCTTGGCTATGTCTGCTCTCTTATCATAAAGCTTCTTACCTTTGGCAAGTGCTATCTCTACTTTGACCAGACTCCCCTTAAAGTATACCTCCACCGGCACAATTGTGAAACCCTTTTCCTTCATCTTTGATGAAAGCTTTTCGATTTCCTTCTTGTGGAGCAAAAGCTTTTTAGGTCTAAGTGGATCCTTGTTGAAGATATTTCCCTTCTCATATGGTGTGATATGCATGCCATACAGAATAATCTCACCGTTCTCAATACGGATGAACGACTCCTTTATGCTGCCCTTTCCCATTCGAAGTGACTTCACCTCAGTTCCTGCAAGTGAAATACCGGCTTCGTATTTCTCAAGCAAAAAGTAATCGTGATAGACCTTTTTGTTGTTGGCTATTAATTTCTTTGGTTCCTTAGCCATGTCGGTATCTCCTTTCCTCAAACTGCTTTACAATACTAACACATTTTTTTACAATTGCCAATATATAAAACGCAAATTATTGTAAACCGCTGGTTCACATTTTTGTTTATTTACACTATATAATATATTATGACATCTTTTTCAATAAATCTATCGCACAGCGACCGACAAATAACAGATAATCAAATAAGTATTTTTAATATCATAAAAAAATTTCGTCATTATTGTCATATTATTCCGCCGGTTTAAAATCAATTGTACGCATAATTTTGTCAGTACTGTCCACAACAACCTTGATTTTTTGTCCAAGCTTGTATCTCTTATTGGTGGCTGAACCGGCCAGCTCATAGGTATCCTCGTAAAACTCATAGAAATCGTCTGTCAGGTCTGTCACGCGCACAAGTCCCTCAACTGTATTTTGAAGCTCCACGAAAAAGCCCCACTCCGTGACACCTGATATAACTCCTTCAAAGCATTCACCAATATGATTTGACATGTATTCACATTTTTTAAGCTTGACTGTTTCACGCTCTGCCTCTTCTGCACGTCGTTCGGTCTCACTTGCCTGCTTTGCAACAGCATCGAGTATAGACTCATAGTGCTCCCTGCGGTTATCATTCATCCTGCCGCGGATATTTTCCTTGATGATACGGTGTATCTGCAAATCAGGATATCTGCGGATTGGTGATGTAAAGTGACAATAATAATTTGCCGCCAGTCCAAAATGTCCTGTACATGCTGTTGTATATCGTGCCTGTTTCATAGAGCGCAGTGTCAGTCTGCTTATCAGGGATTCTTCATCTGTGCCATCCACCTTCATCAAAAGCTTCTGAAGCTCCTTTGGGTGTACCTCATCAGCTCCAATATGAAGCGTATAGCCAAAATTATTGATAAATGTGGAAAGCTTTGCGATTTTTTCTGAGTCCGGCTTGTCATGTGTTCTGTATACAAAAGGTATTTCCTGCCAAAAATAATCCTCAGCCACAGTTTCATTTGCTATAAGCATAAAATCCTCAATGAGCTTTGTTGCCACATTTCTGTCATACGGCTTTATATCTATCGGATGACCTGCTTCGTCGAGCACGACTTTAGTCTCCGGAAAGTCAAAGTCTATAGAACCTCGTTTCATTCTCTTTTTGCGTAGAATTGCTGCAAGCTCTGCCATTTTTTCAAACATAGGCACAAGCTCCTTATATTCTTCAATCACAGCGGCATCCTTATCTGCAAGAATCTTTTTTACATTTGTGTATGTCATCCTGCGGTTTGTCTTTATGACTGTCTCTGCAATCTTATGATCGATAACTTCACCCTTTTTATTTATTGTCATAATGCATGAAAGAGCCAGCCTGTCACATCCCTCATTCAAGGAGCATATGCCATTTGAAAGCTCTCTTGGAAGCATCGGAATTACTCTGTCTACAAGATAAACCGATGTTCCTCTCTTAAGCGCCTCCACATCAAGGGCACTGTGCTCCTGCACATAATTCGACACATCTGCTATGTGTACTCCAAGTACATAATTGTCGCCATCCATGTATAAAGACACGGCATCATCAAGATCCTTTGCATCTTCTCCGTCTATCGTGACCATCATCCAGTCGCGTAAATCCATCCTGCCGGCCATATCCGCAGGTGTCACATCCTTTGCCACATTCTGCACCTGATGCATGATTTTCTCCGAAAAATCCACCGGCAGATCATAAGCCTTTACTATAGAAAGAATATCTGTACCCGGGTCATCTATATGTCCGATTATTTCAACAACCTTGCCCTCCGGCTTTTTGCCCTTTTTACCATAGCTTGTGATTTCAACCACTACCTTATGGCCCGACATAGCACCCTTTGAGCGTTCCTTTGGTATGAAAATATCTGTGCCAAATCTGGTATTGTCAGGCACTGCAAAACCAAAATTATCACTTGCCTCATAGGTGCAGACTACCTGCTTCATGCCTCGCTCTATGACGGAAACAACCTTTCCCTCCTTGCGGCGTCCTGTTGTGACAGGTGAGATTGTAATCTCAACAGTATCCATGTGCATCGCACCATTTACATACTCTGCCGGGATAAAAATATCATCAGGCTCTCCCTCCACAGTGACAAAGCCAAATCCCCTTTGATGCGCTGTGAATACGCCGACTGTCTTTTTGATTTCCGACTTTGAATATTTCCCGCGCTTTGAGAGTGTTATCCTTCCCTCTGCCTGCAAATCCAAAAGAATCTGTTCAAGCTGAGGTCTGTCCTCTTTTTTTACTCCTAGTACTATGCAAAGTTCCTTGATTTTCATCGGAACATACATGTCATCACACATGAAGTCATAGACCATCTTTTTTCGTGTTTCATATTTATCTATATTACTCATTATCTCTCCTTTTCGTTGCCCCATCTGATTTCAAATGCACAGGCTTTAAATAAAATTTCATCATCTGGATGTTGATGCGATAAAAAAGACTGCCGATTTCTCGACAGTCTAAGTATTTACCATATTCCCATATTTAAAGCAATTGAAATAATAAAGAAAAGAACAACACATACAATTGTCGCTTTAACCAGACGTCCTTCCTTTGAACGTCCCTTGTTCTTGCCCCAATATGTATCAGCAACTCCGGCGATAGTGCCAAGTCCTGCTGACTTGCCCTCCTGGAAAAGAATAACTATAGTAATTACTAAACTGACGATTATAAACAATACCGATAAAACAATTTTTAAAGTTGCCACGATAAGACCTCCTAATTTCAATTCTAAATAACAGAACTAATATACTACGTTTTTATTGCACAGTCAAGAGTTTTATACTGTATGTAACAGATTTTCACACTTTATGCAATGGCTATCTTGCTCTTACAGTATGGACATTCCTTTGTGTCAGGCTCTTTTTCCTCTTTGTGTCCAAATCTCTCCCCTGCTGCGTTCATAGCCTTTACTATGCAAAATACGATGAGTGTCATGATAAAGAAATTGACTACTGCGGTAAGAAACTTTTCATCACCAGTATCCTTTCTTTTTGCTCTCTTCTTTTGATAATCTAAACCATTTTTAATATTATACATTTTTCCATTTTATTTTACAAGAAAATACATTATAATATAATTAAAAAAAGAAACAACTTTATATTTAGGAGATTTTTATGAAGTGCATACTGTATAAAAAAGCACTTCCACTCATATTATTATCATGCCTTTTGCTTGGTGCATGCGGTAATTCCAAAAATGACAGTGTATCTAAGGAGCCTCTTTCCCATACTTCTACTGAAAAGGGCACCTGGGACTCTGCTCCAAAGGTGCTTACTCCAACTGCCGACGGCACACAAACCTATACATGTGATGTAGCCAGTATCGATGCTTCAAACAGCGGCAGCGGCTATATCATAGTGAATTATCACGGTTCTAATCAAAAGGTCAAGCTTCAGATAACCGGGCCTGACAGTGTCACGTACACCTTTGATCTGCATGGAGGAAATGAAGTGTTTCCTCTGGTTGCTTCAAGTGGTTCGTATACTGTAACCGTGTTTGAAAATGTTGAGGGGACACAATATGCCACCGTGCTGTCGCAGGTGATTTCTGTCTCCATCACCGATGAATTCGGACCGTATCTGTACCCTAACCAGTATGTAAATTTCACTGCCGATTCTCTGGCTGTGAAGGAAGGCAGCTCACTGGCGTACTACTGCAGCAGCGATACTGAGGTCGTGGAAAGTGTATACAATTATATCATTTCAAACTTCAAATACGACTATAACAAGGCTAAAAATGTCAAAAGCGGCTATCTGCCTGATGTGGACAAGGTCTTTACCGAAAATACCGGTATATGCTTTGACTATGCGGCAGTCATGGCCACTATGCTAAGGACTCAGGCTATTCCCACACGTTTAGAGGTAGGATATGCCGGTGAAGAATATCATGCCTGGATCAGTACTTATATAAAGGACAAGGGCTGGATAAACGGCATCATCGAGTTTGATGGTACCTCATGGAACATGCTGGATCCAACATTTGCATCTACCAGTGATTCGCCAAAGAAGTTCATAGCACAAAAAAATGATTACATTACCAAATACGTCTATTAGGAGGACATAAATGTCTAGAAAATCCAAGATTTTAAGCAATGCAGAGCTTTCTGCCTTCTGTCAGCAGATTTCTCTTATCATAGCAGCCGGGCTTCCTACATACTATGGTGTTTCCATATTATGTGATGAAGCACCTGATAAGCAGACACATGATCTGCTTGAGCAGATATATAAGCCAATGGAGCTTGGTGCAACGCTTCACAGTGCACTTAAAGATACAGGATACTTTCCAAAATATATGATTAATATGATACAGCTGGGTGAAGAAACCGGCCGTCTTGAAGAGGTCTTAAACTCACTCTCAAAGTACTATGACCGCGAAGACGAAATAGCTTCAGGCATCAAAAGTGCCGTTGCCTATCCTCTCGTGCTTTCTACCGTGATGATTGCCGTTATTGTCGTAATGATTGCCAAGGTTTTACCTGTATTCTCACAGATATATGCAGAGCTTGGAAGTGAGCTTACCGGCACCGCTGCCGTGCTCATGAAGCTCAGTGAATACATCAACAGATATCTGCTTATCATTATAGCTGTCATGCTCTTTGTCGCACTGGTTCTTTTTATATTTTTTAAGACACGCTTCGGAAAAAAGTTCCTTATGAAAACTGCTCTTTCCATGTCAATCGCATCCAGCCGCTTTGCAAACTGCATGTTTTTAGCACTCTCAAGCGGGCTCGACACAGACCGTGGTCTTGATCTGGCACAGGCTCTCGTAAACAATCCTGTCCTTGATTCTAAAATAAATGACTGCCGTAAAAATATATCTAACGGCGAGACATTTTCGGAGGCACTGCTGCACTCCAATATTTTTTCAAAGATGTACTCAAGCTGGATTGCAATCGGCAGCAAAACCGGGTCTATGGACGAGGTCATGCAGCATATATGTACATCCTGTGAGGATGACACAGATGCAAGGCTGTCACGATTCATATCAGTGATTGAACCTGCCATGGTTATCCTGCTTTGTATATTCATTGGCTTCATACTAGTATCATTTTTACTCCCACTGCTTGGAATTATATCAAGCATAGGATAGCTTACGGAGGCACAGTATGCTGTTTTTTGTTCAGAAAAAGAAATCAACCATATGGAAATTCATACCAATTGTGCTTTTAGCCGCATGTACCGTTTTGTTTGGTGTTTTCTCTTCAAAGCTGTCAGATGACAATACCAAAAGAAGCAAGAGCACGCTGGAACGCGCCCTCACACGAAGTATCACACAGTGCTATGCTCTTGAGGGAACATACCCTCCGGACATAAATTATCTAACAGACCACTATGGTCTCACCTACGACAGCGACTATTATTACATAGACTATCAATACATCGGCTCCAATCTGCGTCCCGATGTGACAATAATAGAGAGGAAATAACCCATGTTCAAGCTAAAATCAAGATCACATCAGGCTGACAGTTTTTTTGTGATGCTGCTGTTTTTTCTTTTTGCGCTGACTGCTTTTATCCTCGTGCTGATTGGCGTAAAGCAATACAAGTCCACTGCCAATGCCATGAATTACAACTACGAGGTACGCACTGTCACATCTTATCTGCGCGAAAAAGTCAGACAGAATGATTCTGACGCTGCAATCAGTGTAGAAACAATAAATGGCACAAAGGCTCTATGTCTGAAAAACACAATAAATGACATCGTGTATAATACCTTCATATACTATTATGACGGTTCTCTAAGAGAGCTCTATGTACAGGATGGTTCCTCATACAGTCTGGACAGCGGACAAAGGATTGTCGAAATCGGGGGACTTGACATGACAGAAACCACCGACAAAATGATTACCGTAACTATCACCGATACATCCGGTGGCACTACCGATACCTACTGCTCCGTCAATTCCGACTAACCATCGTCCGACAATAAATGCAGCAATATCACGTACACCGCTCCACGATATGCCACTCGATGCCACACAAACTTACATACCACAAGGAATAAACCATGATTTCAACAAAGCTTAAACAATCGAAAAACAGAATATTCCTGCTTGAGATTACCATTAATCTGCTGCTTTTTTCAGCTCTTTTGATTGTGGGACTGCTTTTCTTCATAAAGACCCACAAGCTGACAGAAGAAACTCAGGTGCTGCATGAGGCTGTTAATGCATGCAGCAATGCAGCAAGCGCATACGAACAGGAGCATGGCGATTTAAACGCCGTATCATCGCTCTTTGACGGCTCCATCTGTGCAGATGAAAAGCTATTCATTTATCTTGACAAAAGCTATCATCCATGTGATAAGGATGATGCCGCATACAAGGTTATTGTAAGCAGGCTTGGGCAGGATGCCTACGGAGTACAAAAGGCTGACATAGAGTTTATAGCAGCAGACAGCCACTGTGTATACAGCATTACTGCGTGCAGCTATACTGCACTTTCCTCTGATGGAAGGACGGTGAGCACCCCATGAAAAAAAGAAGAGAGTTTTCAAATTTCGGTTTTTCCACCATCCTGCTTACCTTTTCCATGATATGCATTGTCACGTTCTCGGCACTCGCCTTTGTCACAGCAAACTCTGACTATAAGCTGAGCAAACGCGTTGCTGATAACAACAGCTCGTATTACCGTGCATGTGAAAAGGTATGGGATGAGATATCACAGATTGATGCCATTCTTGCATCCGCCTACGATGGCAGTCCTGATAAAGCAGCATACTATGAGGCCATAAAGACTGCTCTATCAGACAACGATACTGCCATAAATAAAAACCTCGCTGAAAATGAATCAAACGGCAAGGTTACCGGTCTGACCTATACCATCACCTGTACTGTAAGCGATACGCAGACTCTCACTGTAAAGCTTGATATCAACTATCCTGTCCACAGGCAGGATGCTTTTTATAAAATAAAACAATGGAAGCTCAATACCGACACAGCTTTCGAGGAAAATGATACACTAAACTTAATTGGAGGAAACTAAAATGGATGTTAAAAAGATATTAAAGGAAGCGACTGACAACGGAGCATCGGATATTTTCATAGTGGCCGGCCGCCCTCTCACATACAAATCAAAGGGAGTGATGGAGTGCCTCAATGAAATCAGAATGATTCCAAAAGAAACCTTTGAATTTGTCACATCAATCTATGCTCTTGCCGAGAGAGATATTTCAAAATTCGAGGAAACCGGAGATGATGACTTTTCCTTCGCTATACCGGGAGTATCACGTTACAGAGTGAGCACTTTCAAGCAGCGTGGCTCTTACTCTGCTGTCATCCGTGTTATCTCATTCACACTGCCAAAGCCAAGCGATTTACATATACCGGACTCTGTTATGGAGCTTGCGGAAACAAACAACGGCATGGTGCTGGTTACCGGCCCAGCCGGAAGCGGTAAATCTACCACACTAGCATGTATTATTGATCAGATCAACCATGAGAAGGAAGAGCATATTATCACTCTTGAGGATCCGCTTGAGTTTTTACATCGTCATGACAAATGTATTGTGTCACAGCGTGAAATCAACACAGATACAGAAAGCTATCTCACTGCACTTCGCGCCGCACTCCGCCAGAGTCCTGATGTCATATTGCTTGGAGAGATGCGAGACTATGAGACCATCAATACAGCTGTCACAGCGGCTGAAACCGGTCATCTCATATTTTCATCACTTCACACAATTGGTGCCGCAAATACCATTGACCGAATAATCGATGCGTTTCCTGCTTCCCAGCAGCACCAGATAGCCATCCAGCTTGCATCTGTGCTGCAGGCTGTTGTCTGCCAGAAGCTTTTACCTGCCACAAACGGTGAGATGGTGCCTGCTTTTGAAATCATGGTACTCACGCCTGCAATAAGGAACTTAATCCGTGAAGGCAAGGTCCATCAGATTGACGGTATCATCTACACCTCTGCAGCTGAGAATATGATTGCAATGGATACAAGCATCTTCAATCTGTACAAGGCCGGTGTAATCAGCAAGCATGTGGCAATCAGCGAGGCTACCAATCCTGAGATGATGTCAAAGAGAATTAATTTAAACTAACTTCATACTTGACGGATATATAAAAACCCGGCATATAAACCATGAAACAGGTTTATATGCCGGGGCTTTTCATTTAGATAAATATGTTAAAACAAGCAAATTACCGTTATCTATACTTTCGATATTATACGTTAATCTCTGCCTTTACTCCACTCTCATCCTTATGTGCTTCAAGCACCGGATTAACTACATCACGCAGATATACTTCTACCTGACGAGGCGCACGTCCCACATAAAGCTCAGGCTTAAGGTTCTTTTCGATATCAGCTTTTGTCAATCCGAATGCAGGATCTGCAGCGATTAAGTCTACGAGGTTATTCTCTTTTCCCTCTTCCTTTACTGTCTTTCCTGCCTGCATTGAGAGCTGTCTGATCTTCTCATGGAGCTCCTGACGATTTCCACCGTTCTTTACAGCATCCATCATGATGTTCTCTGTTGCCATGAATGGAATCTCTGCCATAAAGTGCTTTTCAATAACCTTTGGATATACTACCAGTCCATCTACCACATTGAGGCAAAGGTCAAGGATTCCGTCTATTGCAAGGAAGCCCTCAGGTATTGAAAGACGCTTGTTTGCTGAATCGTCAAGTGTTCTCTCAAACCATTGTGTAGCTGAAGTAATTGCAGGATTCATTACATCTGCAAGAACATATCTTGAAAGAGATGCAATTCTCTCACTTCTCATAGGATTTCTCTTGTATGCCATGGCTGATGAACCTATCTGATTCTTCTCAAACGGCTCCTCTACTTCCTTAAGATGCTGGAGCAGTCTGATATCGTTTGACATCTTTGTAGCCGATGCAGCAATGCCTGCGAGCACATTTACCACTCTTGTATCTACCTTACGGGAATATGTCTGGCCTGACACCGGATAACAATCCTTAAAGCCCATCTTCTTTGCGATCATCGGATCAATCTTGTCTATTGTCTCATCGTCTCCGTTGAAGAGCTCAAGGAAGCTGGCCTGTGTTCCTGTAGTGCCCTTTGAGCCAAGGAGCTTTAATGTGCCCTGCACATACTCTAAATCCTCGAGATCCAGCATAAACTCATTCAGCCACAGTGTGGCACGCTTTCCAACTGTTGTCGGCTGTGCCGGCTGGAAATGTGTAAATGCAAGAGTTGGCTGATTCTTATACTTATCAGCAAAGTTTGCAAGCTCTGCAATAACACTTATAAGCTTTTTGTGAACAAGCTTTAATGCTTCATTCATGATGATGATATCTGTATTGTCACCTACATAGCATGAGGTTGCTCCAAGATGTATAATTCCTGCTGCCTTAGGGCACTGCTGTCCATATGCATAGACATGGCTCATTACATCGTGACGCACAAGCTTCTCACGCTCCTTTGCCACATCATAATTGATGTCATCCACATGTGCCTTTAATTCATCAATCTGTTCCTGTGTGATAACCGGCTTGCCATCCTGTGAAAGCCCAAGCTCCATCTCAGTCTCTGCAAGAGCAATCCAGAGCTTTCTCCAAGTGGTAAATTTCATATCCTGCGAAAAAATATACTGCATCTCTTTGCTGGCATAGCGCTCAGAAAGAGGACTTGTGTATCTGTCTGTACTCATATTCTCTCCTTTATTAGCGATTAAGCATTTTTCTCTCGAGGTCTATTTCTTTATCAAAATACTCGCCTCTGATATCATCCTTTGGTGGCTCCATCGGATATTTTCCTGTGAAACAGCCCATGCAGATTGGCAATCCCTCTACCATCTCATGAAGTCTGTCAATTCCAAGGTAGCCTAAAGAATCTGCACCTATAATCTGTCTGATATCCTCAATAGTCCTGTTGTAAGCGATAAGCTGCTCTCTTGCAGGAATATCTGTACCGAAATAGCAAGGCCATAAGAATGGCGGTGAACTGATGCGCACATGTACCTCTGTGGCGCCCGCCTCTCTTAACATACGCACTATTCTGTCTGAGGTTGTTCCTCGCACAATTGAATCATCAATCATAACAACTCTCTTGCCCTTAACAGCCTCCTTTAATACATTGAGCTTTATCTGCACGCTTGATTCACGGCTTGACTGCTTAGGCTTGATAAATGTCCTGCCGACATAACCGTTCTTGACAAATGCTGTGCCATATGGAATGCCCGACTCAAGTGAATAACCAAGAGCAGCGGCATTTCCTGACTCCGGTACTCCTGTCACGATATCAGCCTCAACCGGTGAATCCATTGCAAGGAATCTGCCAGCCTTGATACGGCTGCTATACACGCTTACTCCGTCAATATGGCTGTCAGGTCTTGCGAAATAAATGTATTCAAACACGCATCTGGCCTGTTTTTCAGGGGCAAGTGCCATAGTCATATCAGACTCAATGCCCTTTTCAGGAGTGATGGTGATAACCTCTCCCGGCTCTATATCCCTGACAAACTCTGCACCGATTGTATCAAGTGCACAGGTCTCGGATGTAACGATATATGCATTGTCTCTTTTTCCGATGCAAAGAGGCTTAAAACCAAATGGGTCTCTGGCTGCAATAAGCTTTCTCGGGCTCTCAACCACAAGTGCATAGGCTCCCTTAAGCTTCTGGCAGGCACGTCTGACCGCCTCCTCCGCTGTTTTTGAGTTAAGACGCTCTCTGGCGATATGATAAGCTATAACCTCAGAGTCGATTGTGGTCTGGAAAATTGCTCCTGTATACTCAAGCTCCTTGCGAAGCTCCTTTGCGTTAATGAGGTTTCCGTTGTGTGCCATGGCAAGTGTGCCCTTGACATAATTTAATACGAGAGGCTGTGCATTCTCACGTGTTGATGAGCCTGCTGTTGAATAGCGCACATGTCCCACTCCGATATCACCCTTCATAGGCTCTAAAATATCAGGAGTAAATACCTCATTTACAAGGCCCATACCCTTGTGTGTGGTCACCTTTCCCTTTGGTCCGTGTGTATCACTCACTGCAATACCACAGCTTTCCTGTCCTCTGTGCTGAAGCGCAAAAAGGCCATAATAGATAGTGGATGCGACATTTCCTCCATCAAAATCATACATGCCGAACACACCACACTCCTCATGAAGCTCATCAAATACATGGTTATGCTCGTCAATATCAGAACACCTTTTTAATTTTGTACCGGTATGACTTTTTGTATCTATACTAGTATTTATATACTGATTTATGTTATTGTCCTGGTTCATAATATCTCCGTTTATAATTGCGAAATAGTAACGCGGAATAAATAATATATTAGCGGCTGAATTTGCTTCCTGTAAGAAGCTCAAATGCCTCTTTATATTTCTCTACAGTCTTCACAACAACCTCATCAGGTAAAAGAAGGTCATTGTCCGGATTTGCCTTGAGCCAGTCTCTTACATACTGCTTGTCAAATGAAGGCTGTCCCTGTCCAGGCTTATATCCATCAAGTGGCCAGAAGCGTGAGCTGTCAGGTGTGAGCATCTCATCGGCAAGCACTACCTCACCCTGCTCATTTAAACCAAACTCAAACTTGGTATCTGCGATGATGATGCCCTTTGTAAGAGCATACTCTGCACATTTCTTGTAGAGAGCAATTGTATAATCGCGAATCTTCTCTGCGTACTCTCTGCCCTTCTCAGGATAAATCTTCTCTAATACTTCTACTGATTTTTCGAATGAGATATTTTCATCATGATCTCCAAGATCAGCCTTGGTAGATGGTGTATAAATAGGCTCAGGGAGCTTATCAGACTCAACAAGTCCCTCCGGAAGTCTGATTCCGCAGACTGTACCGTTCTCCTGGTAGCTTGCCCAGCCGCTTCCTGTGATATATCCACGAACTATACACTCGATTGGAAGCATCTCAAGCTTCTTGCAGAGCATGCTGTTTCCGTTGAACCTGTCCTGACCGAAGAACTCCGGCATATCCTTTGCGTCTACTGAAATCATATGGTTAGGAACAACATCCTTTGTGAATTCAAACCAGAACTTAGACATCTGTGTGAGAATGGCTCCCTTGTCTGTAATTTTATTCTTTAAAATATGGTCAAAAGCGGAAATACGATCTGTTGCGACCATAATAAGGCTGTCCCCGTTATCATATACTTCTCTTACTTTTCCTTCTTTGAATGGTTTAAATTCCTGCATGATTGTCCTCCATCTTATGTGTAATTTATTTTACAAATCAAATGCTACTTTTAAATTATATACCAGCTTAATTTGTAAAGTCAACGTATATTATAAGTTTTTTTAAATAATTTTACACCATTTATAAGTAATTCTTATATTTATTATTATATCTTTAATATATCAAAACAAAAGCTCCGGTTCAAACCCTTTGTCTGCGCCGGAGCCTATATAATACAAATTTTATTTAACGATAAGTGACTTTCCTGTCATCTCTTTTGGCTGTGGAAGTCCCATAATCTCAAGCAGTGTTGGAGCGATATCTGCAAGACATCCGCCCTCACGAAGCTTGTAAGAAGGGTCAGCGTTTACAAGAATGAAAGGAACAGGATTGGTTGTATGAGCTGTATGAGGTTTTCCTGTCTCATAATCAATCATCTTCTCTGCGTTTCCGTGGTCAGCACAGATGAATAATACTCCATCCACATCCTTGATTGCCTGGACTGCATCACCTACGAGTGAATCAACTCTCTCAACAGCCTTTACAGCAGCCGGAATCACACCTGTATGTCCAACCATGTCAGGGTTAGCAAAGTTGATGATAATAACATCATACTTATCTGACTTGATAGCCTCAACAAGATCCATTCCAACCTCAGGAGCGCTCATCTCAGGCTTTAAGTCATATGTTGCAACATCCTTAGGACTGTTTACAAGAAGACGTGCCTCATCGATATTCGGCTCCTCTACTCCACCATTAAAGAAAAAGGTTACGTGTGCATACTTCTCTGTCTCTGCGAGACGAAGCTGTTTCTTGCCATTTGCTGCAAGATACTCACCAAATGTATTCTTGATTTCTTCCTTCTCAAAAGCGATAAGCTTGTTAGAAATTGACTCGTCATAATCCTTGAAGCATACAAATGTTGTCTTAAGGAATGGGCGCTCAAAGCCTGTAAACTTATCATCGCAAAATGCTCTTGTCATCTCACGGGCACGGTCCGGACGGAAGTTGAAGAAGATAACAGAATCATTGTCCTTTACAACAGATACCGGTGTGCCATCCTCGTTTGTGATAACTGTAGGAAGCACGAACTCATCTGTAACGTCATTTGCGTATGACTCCTCCATAGCCTTTACAGGGCATGTAGCTTTTACGCCTTCACCCTTAGTGAGTGAATCATAAGCCTTCTGCACACGGTCCCAGTTGTTATCTCTGTCCATTGCATAGTAACGTCCTGAAAGAGATGCAATCTTTCCTACACCGATTTCCTTCATCTTGGCGAGAAGCTGCTCGATATAGTCTTTGCCTGATGCAGGCGGTGTATCACGACCATCAAGGAAGGCGTGTACATATACTCTGTCAAAATTCTCTTTCTTGCAAAGCTCAAGAAGTCCGTAAAGATGCTCGATATGGCTGTGAACTCCACCATCTGAAAGAAGTCCCCAAAGATGCAGATCAGAGTCATTCTTCTTGCAGTTTTCGATTGCAGAAATTAATACCTTGTTCTTGAAGAAATCACCATCAGCAATTGCCTTTGTGATTCTTGTAAGATCCTGATATATGATACGGCCTGCGCCGATATTCATATGTCCTACCTCAGAGTTTCCCATCTGTCCGTCAGGAAGTCCAACTGCAAGACCTGAAGCTGCGCCCTTTACAAAAGGACACTCTGCCATCAATTTATCCATAACAGGGGTATTTGCCATAGCTATGGCATTTCCCTCTTTGTGGTCACTTAAGCCGTAACCATCAAGTACCATTAATACTACCGGTTTCTTACTCATTTATATTTCCTCTATTCTTCATATGAGGCTTGCAAAATGCTCTATCACAGTGACATATGCAAGCTCACAAAAAATTTCATTACATAATAAATGCCACTAAATGCAGCTAAGCTGGTGAATTTAGTGACATTTAGTTATTGTGATTGTCAAATCAAATATTAAATTATGATTTAATAATTACTTGTAGTTTACGATCTTTCCAAAATCAGCCTTGAGTGAAGCGCCACCAACTAATCCACCGTCGATGTCAGGCTTTGCAAAAAGCTCTGCTGCATTTCCTGCATTTACAGATCCGCCGTACTGGATACGAACTGAATCTGCTGTAGCCTGATCATAAATCTCTGCTACACACTCACGGATTGCACCGCAAACCTCCTGAGCCTGGTCAGAAGTAGCTGTCTTTCCTGTTCCGATTGCCCAGATTGGCTCGTAAGCGATAACCATGTTTGCAACATCTGATGCAGCAACACCTGCGAGATCTGACTTAATCTGAAGTCTGATCCAGTCAAGTGTAACACCGCTCTCTCTCTGCTCAAGTGTCTCACCACAGCAAAGGATTGGTGTAAGTCCAGCCTCGATAGCCTTCTTTACCTTCTTGTTGAGAAGTGCGTCATCCTCTTTGAAGTAATCTCTTCTCTCTGAATGTCCGATGATAACATACTTAACACCTGCATCAAGAAGCATCTCTGCTGAGATTTCTCCTGTGTAAGCACCCTTCTCCTCGAAGTACATATTCTCTGCTCCAACAGCAACATTTGTACCCTTTAATGCTTCTACAACAGGTACGATGTCAATTGCAGGTACACAGTAAACAACTTCAACATCATCTGAAACTACGAGTGGTTTTAACTCTTCTACTAATTTAACAGCCTGGCTTGGAGTCATGTTCATCTTCCAGTTGCCGGCTACAATTTTCTTTCTTGCCATTTTATATCTCCTTGTATTTGTATACAAATATTTTTTGCCTGCGGCTTAATTTCATTAAGTTGCTTTCGGCTTATTTATCATCAGCACAAGCTACACCAGGAAGCTCCTTGCCCTCAAGGAACTCAAGGGAAGCACCGCCACCTGTTGAGATGTGGCTCATCTTGTCGCCAAGTCCCATCTGGTTAACTGCTGCAGCTGAATCTCCACCACCAATGATTGTGATGGCATCTGATTTAGCAAGTGCCTCTGCTACTGCAAGTGTACCTGCTGCAAGTGTCGGGTTCTCAAATACACCCATTGGTCCGTTCCATACAACAGTCTTAGCTGATGCAACAGCGTCAGCGAAAAGCTCACGTGTCTTAGGTCCGATATCACAGCCCTCACGGTCTGCAGGCATCTTGTCATAATCATATGTCTCTGTCTCTACAGGAGCATCGATTGGATTTGGGAAATCCTTGATTGTAACTGCATCAACAGGAAGAAGAATCTTCTTTCCAAGTTTCTCTGCTTTTGCAAGCATCTCTTTACAGTAATCAATCTTTGTCTCATCAAGCATTGAGATACCAATCTCATAGCCCTGTGCTTTAAGGAATGTGTATGCCATTCCACCACCGATGATAAGTGTATCAGCCTTCTCGAGGAGATTGTCTATAACATTGAGCTTGTCAGCTACTTTAGCTCCACCAAGAATAGCTACGAAAGGACGTACAGGATTCTCTACTGCCTTGCCAAGGAAGTCAATTTCCTTCTGCATAAGGTATCCAACAACATTCTCTCCACCCTTAGCTGTGATGAACTTTGTAACACCTGCTACAGAAGCATGTGCTCTATGAGCAGAACCGAAAGCGTCACATACATATACATCAGCAAGGTCAGCAAGCTCTTTTGCGAATGCATCTCCGGCTTCCTGTGGCTTTGTCTCCTCTTTGCCTCTGAAACGTGTATTCTGAAGAAGAACTACATCTCCCTCTTTCATCTCTGAAACAGCCTTTGTTGCAGCCTCACCTGTTACGTTGTAGTCAGCTACAAATGTAACCTTCTGTCCAAGCTTAGCCTCAAGAGCTGCAGCTACAGGAGCAAGTGACTCACCCTCGTTTGGTCCGTTTTTAACTTTTCCAAGGTGTGAGCAAAGGATAACCTTTCCACCGTCCTTGATTAATTTCTGGATTGTTGGAAGAGCTCCGTTGATACGGTTCTCATCTGTGATTTTTCCGTCCTTAAGTGGCACGTTGAAGTCACATCTAACGAGAACTCTCTTGCCTTTTACGTTGATATCATCAATTGATTTCTTGTTTAATGACATAATATGTCCTCCCTTATTTCAAGGCATAAGCCATGTGGCCACGCCATATTGTGCATATTAAAAAATATAATTAATTCTACAATTCACAGATATTCAAAAGAAATAGCCATGCTTTAAAAAAGAGGCGCGGTTCAATTAAGACCGCGCCCCTTGAGTAGTCTTGAGATATACTGTTCTTGTGGGTACAAGAATTAAGCTAACTCTGAGAAGTACTTGATTGTACGAACCATCTGAGATGTGTAGCTGTTCTCGTTATCATACCAAGAAACAACCTGTACCTCGTACAGATCGTCAGAAACCTGGTTAACCATTGTCTGTGTTGCATCGAATAATGAACCAAATCTCATTCCAACGATATCTGAAGATACGATCTCATCCTCGTTGTAACCGAATGACTCGTTAGCTGCTGCCTTCATAGCTGCGTTGATATCCTCTTTTGTAACGCCTGCTTTCTTAACAACTGCTGTAAGGATTGTTGTAGATCCTGTTGGTGTAGGAACACGCTGTGCAGATCCGATTAACTTTCCGTTTAACTCTGGGATAACAAGGCCGATTGCCTTAGCTGCTCCTGTTGAGTTAGGAACGATATTAACTGCTGCTGCACGTGAACGACGAAGGTCTCCCTTTCTCTGTGGTCCGTCAAGAGTCATCTGATCTCCTGTGTAAGCATGGATTGTTACCATGATACCAGACTGGATTGGAGCGTACTTGTTAAGTGCATCTGCCATTGGAGCTAAGCAGTTTGTTGTACAAGAAGCTGCTGAGATGATTGTATCAGAAGCCTTAAGTGTCTCATGGTTTGTATTGTAAACGATTGTAGGAAGGTCATTTCCTGCTGGTGCAGAGATAACTACCTTACGAGCTCCAGCATTGATATGAGCCTGAGCCTTCTCTTTTGATGTATAGAATCCAGAGCACTCAAGTACAACGTCAACCTTTAACTCTCCCCATGGGCAATTGTTTGCATCTGGGAATGCGTAAATTTTGATTTCCTTACCACAAACTGTGATAGAATCATCGCTTGCAGAAACCTCATCTGCATGCTCGTATTTACCCTGTGATGAATCATACTTTAATAAGTGTGCTAACATTTTTGGGCTTGTTAAGTCGTTGATAGCTACTACCTCGTATCCCTCAGCTCCAAACATCTGTCTGAAAGCAAGACGTCCGATACGACCAAATCCGTTGATTGCTACTCTTACTGCCATTTTAATTCCTCCTAGAATTGTAAAAAGTATTTTTAGGGACATGCCCTAAGATGCTTTTATTATAGCGAATAATTCTCAAAGGTTCAAGTACTTTATTTGCGTTTGTTAAAATTTTCACTAAATATTTTCATTTACACACATTTTTTATCATTCTTCACAATTTTTATTTTTAGATATTGCACTTTATTATAATCTCGGCTACACTTAATTAATTGCTGTAATTCGCACTTTCCGGCAGCCAGCAGCAGACAATTATAAATCATGTAACTTATAAAGTTTTTTAACAACAATACATCAGTTTTACGGAGGTATTTATATGTGGGATCAGCACATGCACTGCATGTTTTCGGGTGACAGCGATGCCGACCCGGTATTGATGATAAACTCAGCAATCAACAAAGGGCTGGACGGCATCTGCTTTACAGACCATCTGGACTATGACTATAAAGAGGAGCCCGGGCTTTTCGACCTTGATATAGCAGCATATGAAAAGCGCATCAAAAGACTTGCAATTGTTCTTAAAGAAAAGGGCTGCCCGATAAATATCCACTGGGGCATTGAAATCGGTTTACAGCCTCATATTACAGACAAAAATAATGAGGTCGCCAAAAAATATCCGTTTGACCTCGTGATCGGCTCAAGCCATGTGGTAAACGGTATTGACCCATACTACCCTGCATTTTACAAAGGTAAGACAGAGCACGAAGCCTACACCGAATACTTTGAATCCATACTCGACAACCTGCACAGCGGGGCGGATTTTGATGTGTACGGTCACATCGACTACGTGGTCAGATACGGTCCTGACAAAAATAAATACTATTCATATGAACGGTATGCCGACATAATTGATGCTATATTAAAGGAAATTATCTCCCAGGGAAAAGGCATCGAGCTCAATACCGCCGGCTTTAAATACGGGCTTGGCCACCCAAATCCGACCGAAGATGTGCTAAAGCGCTATCATGAGCTTGGTGGAGAAATAATCACAGTCGGAGCAGATGCCCACAAGCCGGAGCATGTGGCATATGATTTTGACAAGGTTTCAAATATCCTCAAGGATGCCGGGTTTATGTACTATACAGTATTTGAAAACCGCGTTCCTGCTTTCATCAAATTATAGCCCAGCCTTAAAGGCTTACGTTGCCATTCTATCTAACTATTAAACCTCACATGCATTCGCAAATGTCAAAAATAGGAGCCACCTGATCTACATTTTACATCAAGTGGCTCCTAAAGCATTGGTTCCGTAAGCTTCACTGTATAACCTCCAAGTTCCGCTTTCGCTATATGAATTTGTTTTGGCATTTCCATATTGCTTTGCTATAAATCTGATTCTGTTTATGACAGGATTCTTATTCTTTTAGCTTAGCTATGGACCTCTACCCTTCTTCATAAAATCACTCCTTTTGGTTACATTATCTATGTAAACTCTTATGAGAGATTCTATCTTTCACTTTTAATCTACAAGAACTTTTTCAACGATATTATTTATTTGCTAATATATCTGTGCGATTACTGCTCTTCGGCTCGCCCTACAGATTTAAATATTCCGTTCAATCATCCTTATAGTACTTTGACTTAAATTATGTAATCCCCATTGGACTGTACCTCCTATGTTTTATTTTTGTTCCTTTCGTATCTCTTTTTGTTGATTTAAGATTACACTAATTTCACCTATTTGTCAATATGTTTTTTGATAATTTTCATTTTTATTTTAAATTGTCTGATATTTTATATATTTTTTGTTATGTTTACACATTTCTTGCAATTCAATCACATAATTAAAGGGGGCAAAATATCTTTGCCCCCTCATGCCATCATTTATCATTTATCATTCTTCATCCTGTAATCAATACACCTGTTCAGGTAATCGACATAATCCGGATTCTTGCACATACCCTTGCCTGCCACGTCGGAAATCTTTGCCACATCCATGCCGTTACACTTGGTGGTCTTCATAACTATGTTGAGTGCTTCCTCATCAGTGTCGTTACTGATAAAGGTTCCTATACCGAATGCAACCTTTGCCTTATCCTTGAAATAATCATACAATGCAGTCGCACGCTCGAAATCCAGGCTGTCGCTGAACAAAAGTGTCTTTGTCCTAGGATTAATTCCCAGACTGTTGTAGTGGGCTATCATCTTGTCTCCCCACTCGTACGGATCTCCGCTATCATGACGCACTCCCGAAAAAAGTGTCGCATAGGTGAGCTGAAAATCACGCAGGAAACAGTCTGTTGTTATGGTGTCAGTAAGCGCAATACCGTTTAATATACCATACTCCTTAACCCATGCATCGAGTGCGTACCAGTTTGAATATGCCGGATTATGCTTGTGATTGCCCTGTCCTGTACACATAATCCACTCATGAGCCATTGTTCCCACCGGCTTTAAATTGAATTTCTTCGCAAGATATACGTTTGATGTACCAATAAAGTGTGAATCTGCTGGCAGCTCAACCTCTGCGATTGCCTTTACAGCCATCTCCTGCGCCTCAGCAGACAGACGGCGTCTTAGTCCAAATTCACTGAAATCGCTAAGCCTGTAGGTATCCTCCTCGAGCAGACGCACCTTCTCATCAAGCCTGCGCTTAAACTGCTTAAGCAGCACATCATAATCATATGCCATACGGAAGTACACTTCATTTACAATAGCAAGCACCGGAATCTCATACATCGAAGTATTAAGCCACGTGCCGGCTGCATCGATTGCCAGCCCACACGGTGCATCTGTTGTGATGGTAAACTCCTCATATCTTGGCTGCCAGAGTCTTAAAAAATCAACATATGTGCCCTTTATCCAGGTGATGTTATCAAGATATTCAAGCTCTTCCTCCGTAAAACGAAGCTGACAGAAGGCCTGCACCTGTTCCTTTATCTCCTCGACCATCTCATCTGTAAAATGCACGTCTTTATTTCTGCACTTGAAGGTCCATGTCGTTTTATAGCTTGTGAACTGATGGAAAATCGTCTGTCCCATGCTGAATTTATACATATCAGTCTCAAGGAGGCTGTTTATTATTTGTGGCAATCTCATCTGTTTTATGTCCTCTTTTCTTTCAAACCATTTACTACCGGTAATTTTAGTCTTGATTTTACCACTGCGACTATCAAATATCAAGCAGACGCACATGTTTAATTATCTTCAATTTATTTTCTTTACCGCCAGCATATTCACTGGTTCCAAAATAAAAACTCCCATGAAAGCCACTAACTGTGACCTCCATGGAAGCTTAATTGTTTATATTGCAGAGATAATAACCCAATAAATATATAAGATATTGTAATTATTCAGTTATGAATTATTTAAAATATTTCACACCGCTTTCGAATATCTTCATATCCTGCTCGCCGTAGATATTGATTGCTACAGATTCGCCGCGGCGCTCTGAATGAGCCATCTTGCCGAGGATTCTTCCGTCAGGAGATGTGATACCCTCGATAGACATGTATGAGCCGTTTACGTTCCACTCCTCATCCATTGATACATTTCCGTCCAGATCAACATACTGTGTGGCAACCTGTCCGTTTTCAAAGAGCTTATCAAGCCACTCCTTCGGTGCTACGAAACGTCCCTCGCCATGTGATGCCGGATTGCAGTAGGTCTGACCAAGCTTAGCCTGTGCAAGCCATGGGCTCTTGTTTGAAACAACCTTTGTATACACCATCTTTGAGATGTGGCGGTTGATTGTATTGTATGTGAGTGTAGGTGACTGTGCATCCTGCTGTCTGATCTCTCCATATGGTACAAGTCCAAGCTTGATAAGTGCCTGGAAACCGTTACAGATACCAAGTGCAAGTCCGTCCCTCTCATTGATGAGCTTTTCAACAGCCTCTGTCATCTTTGCATTTCTAAATGCTGTTGCAAAGAATTTAGCTGATCCCTCAGGCTCATCTCCTGCTGAGAATCCACCAGGGAACATGATAATCTGAGATTTGTCGATTGCCTTTACAAACTCATCAACCGAATCACGGATATCCTCTGCTGTGAGGTTCTTGAATACCTTTACGATTGTGTCAGCGCCTGCTCTTTCAAATGCCTTAGCACTATCATACTCACAGTTTGTTCCAGGGAATACCGGAATAAATACTGTAGGCTTAGCCACTTTATTCTTGCATACATAGATATTCTTTGCGTCGTAAAGACCGCTATTTACCTTGCTTGTATCGTCTGTTGCCTTTGTATGGAAAACGCCCTCAAGCTTTGCTGTCCATACCTTGACAGCCTCCTCAACAGGAAGCACCATATCGTCACACTCGATAGTCTGCTTATCATTTACATAGCCGACTACAGAGGCTGCATCTGAAATACCTGCTGCATCAATTACCTCTCTGACCTTTGAAAGTGCATCAACAGGAACCTCAGCTACGATATTACCAAAGCCAGGTGCAAAGAGTGTATCGCTTGTCACCTCATCCTCGATTGTTACACCAAGCTTGTTACCAAATGCCATCTTTGATACTGCTGCTGCGAGTCCTTTTCCGTCAAGTGCATATGCTGAAACAATTGCGCCATCCTGGATAAGATTTCTGATTGCTGTATAAAGTGTCATAACCTGATCATATTTTGGAAGATCAAACTCATCCTTATCTATTGTAAATAGAACAAGCTGGTTGCCCTCCTTCTTGAGCTCAGGTGTGATGATATCCTTTTCCTTTGCCACATCCACTGCAAATGATACGAGTGTAGGCGGTACATCAATATCATTGAAGGTACCTGACATGGAATCCTTTCCACCGATTGAAGGAAGTCCGAAGCCAATCTGAGCATCATATGCTCCGAGGAGTGCTGCAAACGGCTGGCTCCAGCGCTTTGGATCCTCGTTCATTCTGCGGAAGTACTCCTGATATGTCATACGGATTTTGCTGTAATCTCCGCCTGCTGCAACGATTCTTGAGATAGACTCAAGCACTGCATATATAGATCCGTGGTATGGGCTCCATGATGAAAGATATGGGTCAAAGCCGTAAGCCATCATTGTTACTGTATCGCATTTGCCATTTAATACAGGAAGCTTTGCAACCATTGACTGTGTCTCTGTGAGCTGGTAACGTCCACCATATGGCATATATACACTGCCTGCTCCGATAGAGCCGTCGAACATCTCAACAAGTCCCTTCTGTGAGCATACGTTAAGGTCTTCAAGCTCTGCCTCCCAGGCACCCTTCATATCTCCTGCCTCTACCATCTTGGCTACAGCAGGTGTGCTGATTTTGTCCAGATAATTGTCACTCTCGCAAGGCATCTCAACCTCAACATCTGTCTCCTGATGAGCTCCGTTTGTATCAAGGAATGCACGAGAGATATTTACTACCTCTTTGCCTCTCCACTCAAGCACAAGTCTTGGATCCTCTGTAACTACCGCAACCTCTGTTGCCTCGAGATTTTCCTCCTTTGCGTATGCAAGGAACTGCTCAACATCAGAAGGCGCAACTACAACTGCCATACGCTCCTGTGACTCTGAGATAGCAATCTCTGTTCCGTCAAGACCTGCGTATTTCTTTGGCACCTTGTCAAGCTCTATGCGAAGTCCGTCAGCAAGCTCTCCGATAGCAACAGAAACTCCGCCGGCACCGAAATCGTTACATTTCTTGATGATATGGCTGACCTCTTCTCTTCTGAAAAGTCTCTGAAGCTTTCTCTCTGTAGGTGCATTACCCTTTTGTACCTCAGCTCCGCATACTGATGTAGACTTTGTATTGTGTGCCTTTGATGAACCTGTAGCACCACCGATTCCGTCACGTCCTGTGCGTCCTCCGAGGAGAATGATTTTATCTCCCGGATCTGAGTTAAGTCTCTGGACAGCACGTCTTGGAGCCGCACCCATAACTGCACCGATCTCCATACGCTTTGCAACATAATTTGGATGGTAAACCTCCTTGACATAGCCTGTTGCAAGTCCGATCTGGTTTCCATATGAGCTGTATCCGTGAGCTGCCTCTCTGACAAGCTTCTTCTGTGGAAGTTTTCCTTCAATTGTCTGTGAAACCGGTACTGTAGGATCTGCTGCACCTGTTACACGCATTGCCTGATATACATATGTACGTCCTGAGAGAGGATCTCGGATTGCTCCGCCAAGGCATGTAGCAGCGCCACCAAAAGGCTCAATCTCTGTAGGATGGTTGTGTGTCTCGTTCTTGAAGTTTACAAGCCACTCCTCTGTCTTTCCGTCCACCTCAACAGGTACCACGATAGAGCATGCGTTGATCTCATCAGACTCTTCCTGATCATCAAGCTTGCCCTCTGCCTTTAATCTCTTCATGGCAAGAAGTGCAAGATCCATCAGGCAGACAAATTTGTCATTTCTGTCCTTGTAGATATTTGAAAATGTATTGAGATAATCCTTGTAGGTATTTTCAATCGGTGTGCGGTAGAAGCCATCGTCAAACTTGACATTCTTAAGCTCTGTAGAGAATGTTGTATGACGGCAGTGATCTGACCAGTATGTATCGAGCACACGGATTTCTGTCATTGAAGGATCGCGCTTTTCCTCATTCTTAAAATAATTCTGGATATGAAGAAAATCCTTAAATGTCATGGCAAGGTTCAATGATAAATAAAGCTCCTTCAGCTTGTCCTCTGCCATATCCTTGAAACCGTCAAATATGATGACATCAGCAGGGTCATCAAACTCCTGCACAAGTGTCTTAGGCTTTTCCATGCCGATAGCACGCGAATCAACAGGGTTGATGCAGTGCTTCTTAATAGCAGCAAACTGCTCATCTGTGATAGCACCCTCAATCACATATGTGATAGCACTTCTGATAATCGGCTCCTCATTCTCATTGAGAAGCTTCACACACTGCTCGGCTGAATCTGCTCTCTGGTCAAACTGTCCCGGTAAAAACTCTACAGTAAATACTTTTGCATCACCATAGTCAAATGTCTCCTCATAGATATCATCAACAGGCGGCTCTGAGAAAACTGTATACAAGGCTTTCTTGTATGTCTCCTCTGATATATTTTCCACATCATATCTGATTAATACACGTACTGCCTCCACAGTTGTGATTCCCAGATAATGCTTAATCTCATGCTTTAATTCCTTTGCCTTTACCGCAAAGTCAGGTTTTTTCTCTACATATACACGACGTACGTTACTCATATGTTCTCCTTTCAATTCGAGAGTATGTAACCAATTATTCGTTACCGTCCGGCTTTTTGCACAATCGGACTTTAAAACTATGGTTGTAGTATAACACTTTAGTTATGATAAGTATAATTAATATATTTAATTTGTTTTATAAGTTGCGTTAATTATAGTTTTCTTATATAATGATATAAGGGTCAAAAGGTATTTTGCCCCTCATTGATAAAAACAGATGCAAATAACCATATTTATACGGAGGATAACAAAATGGATATAAATTATGAGCTTTACAAGGTCTTTTACTACGTGGCAACGTCCCTAAGCTTCTCTGAAGCCAGCAAGAAGCTGTTTATTTCACAGTCCGCGGTAAGCCAGTCTATTAAGACTCTCGAAAAGAAGCTGGGACAGACTCTTTTCATCAGAAGCACAAAGAAGGTACAGCTCACCGCAGCCGGTGCCCTGCTTTTAAAGCACATTGAGCCTGCCATGAATCTTATTGCCCGCGGTGAAAGCCAGCTTTTAGACTCAGGCACACTTGGACTTGGCCAGCTTCACATCGGCGCAAGCGATACCATATGCCGTTATCTGCTGGTTCCTTACTTAAAGCAGTTCCATCAGAGGTTCCCGAATGTGCCTATCAAGGTCACAAATGCCACATCTATCCAGTGTGTGGAGCTTTTGGAGCAAAGGAAGGTTGACCTGATTGTCACGAATTTTCCAAACTCGCACCTCAATCACTCATACAGACAGAAAACCATATGCAACTTTTCCGATGTTTTTGTGGCAAATCCCAATTATTTCAAGCTTCGCAAGCAGGAGATAGCTTTTTCCGAGCTCAATAAATATCCTATCATGATGCTTGACCGAAACAGCACCACCAGTGAATTCCTGCATAATCTGTTTTTACAGCACCAGCTTGACCTGATTCCGGAAATTGAGCTAAGCAGTAACGATCTGCTCATAGACCTGGCCAAAATCGGACTGGGTATAGCATTCGTGCCTGACTACTGCATCAACCATGAGAATAAGGAGCTTTTCGTGCTGAAGACAAAAGAAAAGATGCCTCCACGCCAGATTGTTGTGTCCGTAAACACTACAATGCCCGTGTCAGCATCCACTGAGGAATTTTTAAATCTGCTCCCAGAAGTCGGCAACTAGTTTTCCGACATTTGCTATATTGCATGGCTTTCTGTCACTCCACTCGCGTGGATAGAGCAAATCATATTCTCTCTGCCAGAATCTCTCATCTAATAGCAAAATGACACCTGTGTCCTCCGTCGTCCTGATTACTCTTCCGGCCGCCTGGAGGACTTTATTTATACCCGGATACCTGAAAGCATAGTCAAAGCCACAGCCGTTTTCGGCATCGTAATAATCCTTTAATATAGTTCTCTCATTGCTGATCTGCGGAAGCCCCGTTCCGACAACAATAGCACCTATCAGTCTGTCGTTTTTCAAATCAATGCCCTCACCGAATATGCCTCCCATGATCCCAAAAGCCACAAGTGTTCTGTCCGATTCCTCACTAAACCTGTCCAGAAATTCCTCCCTCTCAGCCTCTGACATATTATTTTTCTGCAGCATAAGCTCTGTTTCGTCTGCATATTTTTCACAGTAAATATCTGCCACATCATTCATCATCTTATATGACGGAAAGAAAACCATATA
>QWBY01000512.1_pt1 | contig 27347 bp, 24 predicted proteins | sample 1972471 | NCBI WGS metagenome assembly QWBY01 (sample SAMN09866722, study PRJNA288562) | Human gut metagenome isolate term6_stool, whole genome shotgun sequencing... | reverse complement strand
AGCGTTTTTGAAAATCACGATATTATTCTTTGCCCCACCTCGCCGACGGTGGCAGTACCCATCGACGACGATATGACGCCGGTTGAAATCTATATGCTGGATTTATTTACAGTACCCGTCAACTTAATCGGAACGGGCGGCATCAGTGTACCGGCGACGAAGAAAAATAAATTGCCCGTAGGCATCCAAATCATTCCCAAGAAAGGTAATGACATTCAAGCCATTCAAACGGCAAAAGAATTGGAGGGGAATATCTAATGCGTTACAAGACCATTGTCGGACTGGAAATCCACGTGGAACTTTCCACGAAAACCAAAGCATTTTGCGGTTGTGAAAATGCCTACGGCAGAGAGCCCAATACCTGTACATGTCCCGTTTGTTTAGGTATGCCCGGTGCTACGCCGGTGCTCAATAAAGGGGTTGTGGAGCGCGCCATTGAAATCGCCACGGCTTTCCATATGACCATCAATCATAAGAGTACCTTCTCGAGAAAGAATTATTTCTACCCGGACCTTACGAAGGGTTATCAAATCACCCAAACCGACGAAGCCGTTGCAAACCACGGATATATCGAAATCGAAGGGGATGATGGAGAGGCGAAAAAGATCGGCATCCATCAAATTCAAATTGAAGAGGATACGGGAAAGAGTCTGCACACCGACGAAGGCACGACCCTTATGGACTACAATCGTTGTGGCGTGCCCCTCATCGAAATCGTAACCGATCCGGACATGGCGTCGGGGAAGGAAGCGCGAATTTTCCTGGAAAAACTCCGCAACACCCTGCGCTATCTCGGCGTTTCCGACGTCAAGATGGAAGAAGGTTCCCTGCGATGCGACGTCAATGTCAATATTAAAGACACTGAAACTGGCGAACGCAGCGCCATTAGTGAAGTGAAGAATTTAAACTCTTTCCGTGCTGTCGAAAAGGCCATCGATTATGAAGTGAATCGTCAAATCGAGATGATGGAAAAGGGTGAAAGTGAACTTCGCGCCACGCGCCGTTGGGACGACAGCGTGAACGAAACCATCGTCATGCGTATAAAATACACGGAAAGCGACTATCGTTTTGCACCGGAAGGGGATCTCGGACCCTTGTTTATCGACGATGAATGGATCGCCGAAGTGCGTTCCAATATGGCGGAACTTCCCGATGCGAAATTAAAGCGCTTTATCGAAACCTACGGTTTGAAAGAATACGACGCCAAGGTTATTTGTGCAACTCAAACTGTCGCGGATTTTTACGAAGAAGTGGCGGAGCATTTTAAAGATTACGACATGCTGTCCAATTGGTTTATGACGGAATTTTTACGCCGCATTGAAGTAAGCGACGACGGCGACATGACGGTGCCCTTTGAAGCAAAAGATTTCGCCTATCTTCTCGATGAAATTAAATCGGCGAAGATCAATAACAATGCAGGGAAAAAAGTATTCCGCAAAATGTGCGAAGAAGGCAAGAAACCGAAGGATATTATCGAAGAAGAAGGGCTCGTTCAAATCGGAGATGCTTCTGAGATCGAAGCTTTCGTAAAGGAAGTTTTAGACGAAAATCCCGAATCTGTAGAGCAATTCAGAAACGGTAAGGATCGCGTCGTCGGTTTCCTCGTCGGCCAAGTCATGAAGAAAAGTCGCGGAAAGGCAAATCCGCAAATGGCCAACGAGCTTTTGATGAAGTATTTAAAGGGATAATGGAAAGGTAGAAATTTGGAATCAATTATTGTTTCGGCCATTGAATCATATGGATACTTTGCCGTCTTTGCCTTAATTTTTCTGGAAAATGTCTTTCCGCCCATTCCGTCGGAAGTAATTTTGCTTCTGGGAGGATTTTTCGTAGGTCGCGGTAATCTTAATTTTCTGCCTACGATCCTTTCGGCGACGGCGGGATCCTTATTCGGTGCCTATATTCTTTACGGCATCGGCCGTCTCGTTCCGACGGAAAAGATTTACGATTCCGCCGAACGGGGTTGGATGAAGAAATTGGGCTTTAAGCGAAAAGAAATTTTAACGGTTGTCGAGCAGTTTGAGAAAAAGGGCAAGATATTCGCTTTAATCGGCCGTTGCGTACCGATTATTCGCAGCTTAATTTCCATTCCCGCCGGAATAGTCGAAATGCCTGTGCCGCTTTTTTCCGTACTGACGGTTATCGGATCCTTTGTTTGGAATTCGATCCTAACCTATCTCGGTTACAAAACCGGCGAAAATTGGCATATTATCTTGAGCTATTTGGATTACTATAAATACATCATTGTGGCTCTCCTTGCCGTTGCAGGTGTGGCCTATTTGATTTGGCACTTTAAACAGAAGGAAGAATAGAATGCGATATAGCAGAATGGAAGAAGCGGTTTTTCTTAAAAGGGAAAATCGCTTCATTGCATATGTAGAGAAAAACGGAGAAAGAATTCCCGTTCATGTGCCGAACACGGGCCGCTGCAAGGAACTTTTCGTTCCCGGTCGAAAGGTACTTTTAAACGGAGCGGAACCGGGTTCCAAACGGAAGACGGCATATTCTCTCGTTACAGTGGACAAAGACGGCATGTGGGTCAATATCGATTCCCAAGCCCCCAATCAATTAGTGGCGGACTATTTAGATACATCGCCGACGCTGAAGACCTTTGGAAAAATTTACAATTATAAGCGAGAAGTTACCTACGGCGACAGTCGCTTCGATTTTTACGTCGAAGGAAGCGAGGGAAGCGGCTTTATCGAAGTAAAAGGCGTCACACTGGAAGATAAAGTGTACGCTCGCTTTCCCGACGCGCCGACGACCCGCGGTGCAAAGCATATTCGCGAGCTGGGCGATTTTGCGGCGACAGGGGAGAAGGCAGGCGTATTTTTCGTCGTACAGATGAAAGGCCCCGTGCTCTTCAGCCCCAACGATAGCACCGATCCCGCATTCGGTGATGAACTCAGAAGCGCTTATAAAAAAGGCATGGAGATTTTCGTCATGGATACATTAATTGAGGGTGATCATATGATGATTAATCGGAATGTATCCTTTGAACTCTCTGATCCCCTTCACTTGGTGCGCGCAGAGAAAAGGGATTCGGAAACTGTGCTTTCGTTAGTACGGGTTGGTCGTGAAAAACTAAAGAGAGACGGCGTGGATCAATGGCAAGGGAAAGATCCGACGGAAGGAACTATAGTCGAGGATATTTTAAAGGGGCACACTTTTATTTTTAAAGACGGCGAGGATATCGTCGCCACCGCCGTTTTAATAAAAGGCGAAGATCCGACCTATTCCACTATCGACGGCGCTTGGCAAACGAGCGGAGATTATGTGACCATTCACCGTTCCGTCGTCTCGGAAAAATATGTTGGAAAGGGAATGGGGCGTCGCATGATGCATCGCATTAAACTTTATGCGGCGACGGTAAATGTGGGCTCGATTCGCGTCGATACGCACGAGGACAACAAAGCCATGCGAGCACTTATCGAAGGCTCCGGCTTTACCTACTGCGGCATTATTACCGTAGCGGACGGAACGAAACGTGTGGCTTACGAATGGAGTTTAAAATGAAGCGACTTATAATTTCCGCCGCGAGCTCCGGAGCGGGAAAGACGACCGTCACCATGGGGCTGATTCGCGCTTTTATTCGACGGGGCATAAGTCTTTCTACGGCAAAGATCGGACCGGACTACATCGATCCCATGTATCACCGCGCCCTTGGCGGCGACGGTTATAATCTTGATTCTTTTTTGATGGAGGAAGATTATATTCGCGCACTGCTATCCAAGATGGAAGAGAAGGATCTCGTTCTCATGGAAGGCGCCATGGGTTACTACGACGGCATTTCTACGACGACAAAAGCTTCCTGCGCCGACATGAGTGTGTTAACGGACACGCCTACTATTCTCGTCATGACGGGGAAGGGGAAGGGCGCAAGTCTCGGGGCGGAAGTAAAGGGCTTTTTAGATTTTGCCCCCAATCGCATTGTCGGTGTGATGTTAAATCGGACGAAGCCTATGCTGGCATCTTATTATAAAAAGATTATCGAAGACTACATAGGGCTTCCTCTTTTAGGATGTATTCCGTCTATGGATGGCCATCTGTCGTCGCGGCATTTAGGTCTTTTTCGACCGGAAGAAGTAGAGGACTTAAAAGATTATGCAGAAAAAATGGCGGATTTTATTGAAGAATATGTGGATATGGAAAAACTCCTCGCTCTTGCCGAAGTAAAGCCGACGAAGGCCACGGGTAAAGAAAAAATGACCACGGGTAAAGTAAAAGTCGCCATAGCGAAAGATGAGGCGTTTCAATTCTACTATCGCGACGTATTGGAAGATTTCGAGGAGGCCGGAGTCGAGTGGATTCCTTTTTCGCCTCTGCGCGATTCTCTACCGAAAGGTATTTCAGGACTTTACTTAGGAGGCGGCTATCCGGAACTTTATAAAGAAGAGATTTCTAAAAACACCGTCCTTCAAAAAGAATTGCGAGATTATGTTAAAAAAGGTCATTTGCTAATCGCCGAGTGCGGCGGCTATATGAGTCTTTTAGAATCTATTGACGGTGTATCGACGTGGAACTTATTGCCGGGCAAGGCGACAATGACCGATTCTTTAAAGAATTTCGGTTACCATGTTATGGAAGCGGCGACCGGCGGCCTTTTAATAGAAGAGGGAGAGCGCGTTCCGGTACACGAGTTTCATTACGGAAAGACGACAGTAGAGGGGGAAGATTTTATTATGAAAAAAGCCGGCCGCAACGCGGAGCGGAAGGCGGGCTTCCATGGAGAAAATGTATATGCAGGCTTCCCCCATCTCCACTTAAGCGGCAATAAAAATTTACGACGGCGTATTTTGACGAAGCTGAAGGAGGCGACACCGTGGCAGGGATAATATTACTAGGCACCGCATCCAATGCGGGGAAAAGCGCCATGGTGGCGGCCCTTTGTCGAATTTACAAGCGGCGCGGATTTAAAGTGTGCCCTTTTAAGGCGCAGAATATGGCCCTCAACAGTGGCGTTACAAAAGCGGGAGAAGAAATTGGAAGAGCCCAACTGATGCAAGCGGAGGCGGCGGGAGTCGAAGCCGATCATCGCATGAATCCTATTCTTTTAAAACCGACGGGCAATGGCGTAAGCCAAGTCATCGTCAACGGAAGGGTTTTAAAAAATATGAGCACAAAAGAGTATTATGCATCGAAACCTGCTCTTTTTAAAGAAGCCATTGTAGCCTATCGATCCTTGGAAGAGGATTACGACATTATTATCGCCGAAGGGGCGGGAAGTGCGTCGGAAATCAATTTAAAATCCGTGGATATGGTGAACATGGGCTTCGCCAAGGCGGTAAATATGCCGGCGATTCTTGTTGCAGACATCGATCGCGGGGGCATGTTCGGTGCCGTCGTAGGTACCCATGTTTTATTTGACGAAGAAGAACGGCGTCTGTTTAAGGGAACCATCGTCAATAAATTTCGCGGCGATGTTTCCATTCTAAAGCCGGGCCTGGATATGCTCGAAGACTATACAAAAAAGCCCGTGCTCGGCGTCGTGCCTTATGTCGATGTTACCTTGGACGCGGAAGATTCCCTGGCGACGCCATTTCGTAAAAAACAAAATGCGCCTATCGACATCGCCGTTATAAAATTTCCCCACGTTTCCAATATTACAGACGTTGCACCCTTTACGTTATACGACGATGTTTCCCTTCGCTACGTGGATCAAGTGGAAGATTTCGGCGATCCCGATCTTTTAATTTTACCGGGAACGAAAAATACCATGGCGGATTTAAAGTGGCTGAAGGAATCCGGGCTTTATGCCCGTGTCCTTCGCCATGTTCAGAATCGAAAGCCTCTCTTTGCCATATGTGGCGGCTTTCAAATGATGGGCGCAAGCATTACCGATCCTCTCGCCATCGAAAGCGGCGGTACAATCGACGGTTTGCATTTAACTGACGGCGTGACGGAAATAACGTCCGTTAAGGAACAACGGCAAGTAGAAGCGATCATTACCTACGGCGGCGATCTCTTGCGGGAAGCAAGGGGAAAGCAAGTTAAAGGTTATGAGCTTCACATGGGACGCACGACGTCTTCGAGGGAAGGAAAAGAATTGACCGATAGAGGCGGCGTCGTCATCGACGATTCTATATATGGAACGTATTTCCACGGATTTTTTGACGAACCGGGGATAGCCGATGCAGCGATCCATTATTTGCGTGGACTTAAAAACGTCACGGCGAAAGAGACCATGGATTATCGAGCATTTAAAGAAACCCAGTATAACAAACTTGCCGATGCAGTAGAGGCTGCCATCGACATGGAAACCTTAGATCATATACTGGGAATCAACAAATGACGTCATCCATTCTGAAAAATGACGCTACGAAATATCCCGAAATTTGGATTTGATTCAAGTTTCGGGTTTTTTATTGGCCACGTTTTTTGAAAATAATGGGTAGGGATATTTGAACAAAATAAAATCGAGTAAGCGATGGCTCACTCGAAGTCGTTTCATTTTATCGTTTTATAATTTGGTCACATCAATTTGGGAAGGATGACGGATGCGAGCCCCAGGAAAATAAAGAAGCCGCAAATATCCGTTGCCGTCGTCAAAAAGATGGGAGATGAAATAGCGGGATCGATCTTCATTTTGTCGAAGATCAGTGGAAGCAAGAAGCCTACCACACCTGCGATCACCATATTTAAAATCATGGCGACGAGAATAATTAAACCGAGAAAAACATTATGGTACTTCAGGTAGAGAACGAAGCCGGCGATCAGGCCGATAATGGCGCCGTTAAAAATACCGAGGCCCACCTCTTTGATGATAAGAGGCAAGTCGTCTTCCAGCGTAATTTCGTCCCGCGCAAGACTCGTCAGTACAATAGATAGTGCCTGATTACCTGCATTGCCGCCCATACCGGTGACGATAGGCATGGCGGCGGCGAGGGCCACAACTTGGCTGATAGTAGACTCAAACATACTGACCACCGCCGAGGCCATAAACGCTGTCACGAGATTAATGACCAGCCAAGGCAGACGGCTCTTAATCGAATGGAAAAAATTTGAGTCAAACTCTTCGTCTTTTGAAACCCCACCCATGGCGAGAATATCTTCATTATGTTCTTCTTCCATAACGTCGATAATATCGTCACTGGTGATGACACCTAAGATCGCCATGTTTTTATTGACGACGGGCAGGTACTTTAAGTCGTATTTATAAATTAGATTGGCGGCTTCTTCCTGGTCCTGATCGGCGTAGACGAAGAACGGGTGATTTTCCACGAGATCCGCCAAAGGTTTAAAGCCCGGCGCCACGAGAATATCTCTTAAATTGACGATACCTTGAATACGATGGAGATCGTCGGTAATAAAAATAGATTCAATGATTTCCGTCGTCGGCGCGATTTCCTTGATCTTCAACAGCGCTTCGCGTACCGTTAAGGATTGACGCAGGGAAATAAATTCCGTCGTCATAATTCTTGCGGCACTGTCGTCTTCATAGGAGAGGATCATCTTTAAAATATCCGATTCGCTCGCCTTCATATAATTTAAGACTTCTTTACGCCGTTTCGTCGACATAAAACCGAGTAAATCGGCGACATCGGCGTTGGTCATAAAGCTGAAAATTTCAATTAATTCCTTCGTGGAATAAAACCGCGTCATTTTCGGTTGCAGATCGGGATCGGCATTTTCTATTAAATTGGCGACCTGCTCGGCATTTAACATAAATAGGAAAAATTGGAGATCCGTAGGTTCCAGATCTTCTAAAACCTCGTCGATGTCCACAGAGTGGTATTGATCAAAAAGAGCAGTAGCATCGTGAACGTCACCATGTTGGATAACATGTTCTAATTGCTCTTTTAATATTGCATAGTCGGAATCAAATTCCAACATCATCACCTCCAATCCTAGTATTCCTTTCCATTATAACACTCTACAGGCGAGTTACCACAGGGAAGAAAACCAATAGGTTAAATACGTAACATAACGTCACAAAGCTGTAACAGAGAAGTAACATAAATGACCCACGAAATAGTTACATTTTGTAACCGATCATGTTATAATTTTCAAAGATCATTAAGAAAAATCTAAATTCCCGAGAGAATTCATGACGTTTGTTTTATACGAAACAAGTGATTTACATAAGGAGTGTAGCTAATAAATGAATCAGAAGATTAAACTTACCATCGGAACTGCGGCTTTAGCACTTATTTCAGTGGTAGGTCTAAGAGATACCGGCGTTTTCGTTCAGGATCACAGCACGACATTGTACAGTGGCAAGCAAATCGGATTTGCCGTTGAAGAAAAGGCAAATATTATCGAAACCACCGACAATGGTTACATCGTTCAAAAGGGCAATGCCAAAGTGACGGTTCCCAAGAATAAGATTCTTGTAACCGAAGGCAAACCTCAAGAATATATCGTAAAGAAAAATGCCATTCTCAAGAAAGACGGCAAAGTCGTCCGTAATCTTTTTATCGGCGAAACATTACAAGCAGTCGATCATTACAAAAACGGCGTTACGGTTAACACCGTCGACGGTCTTTTCGGCTCGGTAGAATATGGTTTTGTCGAAGCAGTTGAAGGCCCACACGTCACATCTGCAAAAGTAAAACAAGATTTAAGACTTGAAAATGCTAACGGCGTTTACGCAGTAAAGAAAAACAACACGGTTAACGTCGTAGGATATAAAAACGGTCTGTTCATCGTTTTAAATGAACAAGGCAAGGATTTCCAAATCGATCCGAACTATTTAGATTTCGGCGAAGGCGGAGTACAAGCTGTAAAACGTGAAGTGATTCAACGTCAAGCACCTGAGCAAGTAGCTAAGGTTGCCGTTAAGGGCGCTCCGGCTCCCAGAGTTGACGGTGCAAAAGCGCAACGCGTCATCGATTCCGCTTACAGCAAAATCGGTACACCCTATGTATGGGGCGCAACCGGATCCAACGGTTTCGATTGTTCCGGTTTAGTATATGCCATTTACGTAAAGGAACTCGGCATTTCTCTTCCGAGAACCTCTTCGGCACAATCCCAAGTAGGTACGCCTGTTGATCGTTCCGAATTACAACCCGGCGACTTAATTTTCTTCAACACTACCGGTAGAGGTGTAAGCCACGTTGGTATTTACGTAGGAAACGATGTTTTCGTTCACGCTTCCAGCGGCGGTGCACGAGTTAAGGAAAATAAATTAACGGAAAAATATTACAGCTCACGTTTTGTTAACGCAATGCGCGTTCTGTAATTCGAACGGAAGGAGCGGCTTAGCCGCTTCTTTTTTAATAGGAGGATTTTATGAAATATGATATTTCACCGCTGAGAGACAAGGTAAAATGTGTCCTTAAAGATAAAGTGGAACGGGCACGGGAACGGCAAATGGGCTATAAGCTTTTAATATTACGAGTCGGCGATAATAAGGCGGACATTAGTTATGAAAACTCCATCAAGAAATCGGCTGAAGGCGTCGGAATCGAGGTGGAAGTTTCAACTTTTGCCGAATTAGTCACGGAAAGTGAAATCATCGCCGAAATCAAGAGAGGTAATCTCGACGACAAAATCGGCGGAATCCTGCTCTTCCATCCACTGCCGAAGCATTTAGATGCCGATAGCATCGACAGTGCTATCGACAGCGACAAGGACATCGATTGTTTGAGCCCCTCGAATCAATGGAAGGTCTTTACATCCAACGGTTCCATCTATCCGGCAACGGCGAAGAGCGCTTTGTTAATTGCAAAGGATATGATGGATTTAAAGGGCAAGCGAGTTTTAATTATTAACCGCTCCATGGTAATCGGCAAGCCTCTTGCCATGATGATGCTCGATGAAAATGCGACGGTTACCATTGGCCATTCGAAAACCGAATCGATTCCGGAGCTCGCCAAAGGATTTGATCTCGTAGTATACGGAACCGGACAGTGTCAGTGGGTAGATGAATCTTTCGTATCGAAAGACCAGTGCATCATTGACTGCGGCATCGCATTTACGGAAGAGGGGAAAATGGTCGGCGATGTGAACTTCGATCGCGTTGTCGACGAGGTCAACTACGTAACGTCCGTTCCGGGCGGCGTCGGCAGCCTAACCAACCTCTTATTATTAGACAATATGTTTCAACACAAATAAAAAAATCGAGTGAATCATCACTCGATTTTGCGCATAGAGAAAGCCTCGAGTCATACTCGAGGCTTTTCGTGATTATCTGCGACGTCGCAGAGCCTTCCATAAAAAGTACTTCTTCAAAAATCCGCCCGAAGCTTTTCTGACGGGTTTGTGACCCAAAGCTTTAAAGATTTTTGTAAAGGCTAATAATTTTAAAATCGTTTTAATGTTCATCGTTGCCTCCTCTTCTTATTATAAATTTACCCAAAACAGGCTATTTTACACAGAAGATTAGCGTTTCGAATTTTTACGGCCTTTTGCAGTCTTTTGAGTTGCAGAGCGATTGTTTTTACTTTTCTGTTTCTGTTTATCTCGCGCTTTGGCTTGTTCCTTTTTTAAAGCTTCCTCTTGCTCTTTTTCAAGTTCTTCTTGTTGACGGAGTTGTTCGTCGTGCCATTCTTTCGTGTGAATATGGCAATAACTTGAAGGAAGGGTATAGAAATCCTTCGGCCTTATGCCGTCAAATTGAGCGGGATCATATCCCTTTGGACGTACGAAATAATATCCGTAGGTAATGGTATCGTAGGGACAGTAGGTCGACGCCTTTTCTCCCGATTCGGAGCAAATAAGCACGCGGGTGTAATTTTTTGTAATCTCTTTGGGAGCCGTTCCCGGCAGGAAGGGGAGCGTGACAGTGGAGTGGGCGCGTTTCGCGTAAGTCGATGCGAGATCGCCCGTTTTGTCGCTGACCTCTACCATTTCAAAGGAATCGGGAACCTTCCATTGGCTCTTATCGTCGGTAATGGAATAAAGGGACGCGTAAAATGATGTCGCAAGATCCTGATTGCGGCTCAATGCGAGTTTTTGAATTTCATTGCCCATCCAAAGTCCGTAGGTGTAATGGGGCGTAGAGCCTACCGCCATATAGTCGGAATGAAATTTATTTTCGCCGAATATGGCGTATGCGTCGTAGCCGTTTTGCTTTAGCGATTTTGAAAGCGGTGAAAGAGAGAGGGCATAGCGTAGAAGTGCGTTGCTTTTATTGGGGAACTTCACGCTCTTCGGCTCGTGACGATAGATAACATTACCTTCGCCGTCGGTAATGGATTCCACGATATAATTTCCTCCCGTTTGGGGCGATGCGATTTTTGCATAGGCGTTGACGAGATCTTTTAAGCTAACGCCGTCCACAAGATTGCCCGATGCCAAACCGTCGTAGGTTATATCGTTACGCGTTTTATTTTCCGAAGATGAGACGATGGTATCATTTGAAGTGTCATCATACAGGCCGAGAAGCTTCAATGTATTTAGGCTTGCTTCAAAGCCGAAACGTTCGAGGATTTTGCCGCCAACGGCTTCGCGGGTATGAGCCGCTGCGTCGGCCAGTATATCGTATCCGTAAAATTCTCTTTGTGCCGGCCAGATGGCGCCGTCGATTTTAAGGGGCGTGTCGTCATAAGAGGTGGCAAGAGTGTCGCCCTTAATAAGTGCCGTCAAATAGGCGGAGAGAGGCGTAAGCGCCGTGCCCGGTTGCCGCTTGCTGTTTACGTGATTGAATCGCATTCTTGCAGGATTGCGGAGGCTGTTTCCGCCGGCCAAGGCGACGATCCCGCCGGTTTCATTATCTGCTATAAGAGCGGCGGATTGAGGTTGCAAACTGGATTCGTCGGGGAAGAGAAAGAGATTTTTTGAAAAGATTAATTCGCCGTCCTGTTCCTTAATAGAATTGCCGTATTTTTTCAAAACGTCTTTCGACATTTCGAATTCCTCGTCTCCGGAGACTTCTCCCGGTTCGAAAATAGCAGTGGCTCCCGAGAGAGTTTTTAAATTATCCCGCTTATCCAAGGTATAGAAATTCTTTAATTGAATCGTACCGTTTTTTTGCACAAAGGCGGGGTTATAAAAACTCAAATTACCGTTTTCAAATCGGTAATGCTCTTTCGACAAGTGTAAATTACCTTCCTCATCGAAGAGATTGCCATAGCGAAGGTAAAGAGTTTCTCCCCGGTCATCGACGATGTTTCCGGATTCATCTGTCGAGAAATCTATAAAGTGGGCGCCGCGATTGCGTCCGTTTTGTACGAGGTGTGCATAGCCGTCGTATAAAGTTTCCATGCCCTTTTGGTATTGGGGAACGATGGTAGATTGGATGGTAAGCCCGCCTTCGCGAACCAGCTGACGGGCACGATCCCGATCAATTTTTTGAGTCGTCATCAAAATTTGAATCGCTTCATCGGCGATGTAATCCGCTACATAGGAAGAATAAGGCGCGGGATCTTCCTGTTTCGGCTTAAAGATAATGTCACGCTTAGAAGCGTCGTCGGCTTCTTTGGAAGAGAGATATCCGCCGGCGGCCATGGCCTTTAACACGGTATTTTTGCGTTCCATGGAGCGTTCATTTTTTTCAAGATCGTAAACCTTATCGCCGACGGTTTGTGTGGCGACGATGTTTTCGTTTTTTTCATCGGATGCGGGGAGACGTTTAAGGGGTTGGTAATTGGCGGGGGATTTCGCAATACCCGCAAGGAGAGCCCCTTCTTCCAGCGTCAGATCTTCCACATGTTTTGAAAAGTATGCTTGGCTCGCCGCTTCTATGCCTTGGCTGCCGAGGCCTAAATCGACGCGGTTCAAATAAGCCTCTAAAATATCTTTTTTCGAAAGAGACTGTTCCAGAGCCAGAGTTATGTATGCTTCTTTTAATTTGCGGGCGACGGATTGATCCGTACTTAAGTAAATATTTTTCACCAATTGTTGCGTAATGGTGGAACCGCCGCGAATAATATGTCCGCTTTTTACATTAGCTGCAAGGCTCGCTAAAATTTGACGCAGATCCAAACCGTGATGGTCATAAAAACTACGGTCCTCAATGGCCAAAAACGCTTCCTGTACATGTTTCGGTACTTGTTTTAGCGCGACGTGTTCGCTGATGATCGAGGGATCGACTTCGTCGATAATATTACCTTCGGCATCGAGTATAGTCGACGTTTCGGCGATGGAGACTTTAAGATCATTAAAATCGATGGCATCGACACTATGAAGAACGGTGACCACCCACGCGCCTAACATTCCCGCAATGAATACGACAATAAATGCAATAATACATAAGGCGAGATGAATGGTATTTGAATGATTTTTAAAATGATGGGACATAGGCATCCTCCTGTCCACATTATAACATAGGGTACTTCTTGCGTAGAAGCTTGTGATTGTGTATATTTAGGAAAGGAGGTTTGGGAGTGGAGAAACATATTACGGAACGACAAAAGGTGATTACGGCTGCGGCGTGGGACGACAAGAGTAAATATAATGAAGAAAGTTTAAGCGAATTAAACGATCTCGTCGACGTAGCGGGAGGTGTCGTCGTAGGAACGGCGACCCAAACTGTGCGCAGTTTTCATCCGGCGACTTTGATGGGAAAGGGGAAGCTGGAGGAGATTCGATTGGCCGCCGAAACCCTGGGAGCGGAGCTCGTCATTTTTGACGGCGAGCTTACGGGAATTCAAATGCGCGAAATCGAAAAAGTTTTGGATTTGCCGGTATTGGATCGTACGGCGCTCATTTTAGATATTTTCGCATCCAGGGCACGCACCGATGTGGGAAAGCTTCAGGTCTACCTCGCCCAATTGGAATACGGCAAGACTCATTTGATCGGGAAGAAAAATTATTCTCGTCTCGGCGGCGGCATCGGCACTCGTGGACCCGGCGAACAAAAACTGGAAATCGACAGACGGCGGATTAATGATGACATTATGCGCACGAAGCGAAAGTTGAAACGGGCGCAAAAAGTGCGCGACACGGGGCGCAAACAAAGAGAGCGATCGGATATTCCGTCCATTGCCATTGTGGGCTATACGAATGCGGGAAAATCCTCTCTAATGAATCGAATGCTTCGCGAATCTTCGGCTCAAGGAAAAGAAGTTTACGTCGAGGACATGCCCTTTGCTTCATTAGATCCCGATACTCGGCGCATCACACTTCCGGGCGGCTTGGCCGTTTGCGTTACCGACACTGTCGGCTTTATCTCCAATCTTCCCACGACTTTAATCGAATCTTTCCACACCACTCTCGAAGAACTTAAGGATTCGGATCTTATTATTCATATGATCGACGGTTCCGAGGAAGATGAAGGTTTGCGCTATGAAACCACGCAAAAACTTTTAAGCGATTTAGGCGTTCGCGACACGCCGATTATTTTATTTGTAAACAAAGCGGATAAAATGGAACATAAAAAGTTACCCTTCCTGCCTTCGGAACATCGCGTGCTTTACGGCTCTGTAAGAGAAGATCCCTCTATCGAATCTCTTTACGCGGCTATAGAAGAGGCATTAAAATCGAAGTATGTAAAAGTCATGATGGCATTTTCCTACGGTGAAATGCATTTGGTGGAAGAAATCAAAAACCGCTTCCCGGTCGAAGCCTTTGAGTATACGCACGGAGGGGTGGAGCTTTTGGCGACGCTTCCGAAAGTGTATTTAAATCGCTATGAAGAACAAATAAGGAGGCGCTATGTATAAAACCGTCTATCGAGAAGGACAGATAAGCCTGATCGAGAAGAAATCAGAATTTATCGGGCGCGTGGCCTTTGTCAAGACGAAGGAAGGGGCGGAAGCCTACATTCAAAATATTCGAGACAGCGGAAAAGACGCCACACATCATTGTACCGCCTATATTATTAACGAAGATCAATCCATCCAGAAATACGACGATGACGGAGAGCCGCAAAAGACGGCGGGACCACCCATTTTAGATGTATTAAAACGTAACGGCCTAACCAATGTGGTTTGCGTCGTGACCCGTTATTTCGGGGGAACGCTCCTTGGGGCGGGAGGTCTTATTCGCGCCTATTCCTCCGCTGCATCGGCAGCACTCGATGATGCCGTCGTCGTGGAAATGCACAAAGCGCTGGATATTACCTTTACCTACGATTACACCGAACACGGAAGCATTGAAAACTATATGATGCAAAACGGCTATCCGATTATTGATACGGTTTATACCGATCGGGTACAAGTAACGACGACGGTGTATGAAAGTGGCTACGAAGCTTTTAAGGCCTATTTGTTAGATGTAACGTCGGGAACGGTAACCATAGAAAAAGTGGATGGTACTGAACGGGCCGTTCTCGACGGGAAACTATTATATGAAGGAAAAAGTTACAACCAAAAACAATATAAAGGGGAAGAATAATGGAAAGAATTGAAGCAATTTGCCAATGGATGAAAGAAATCGTGAAAGATGCCCACGCCGAAGGCGTCGTCTTCGGCCTAAGCGGCGGTATCGATTCCGCCGTTGTAGCGGGGCTTGCTAAGCGTGCCTTTGGTGACGATGCTCTGGGCATCATTATGCCCATCGAGTCCAATCCGCAAGACGAACACGATGCTCGCCTTGTAGCGGAATCCTTGGATCTTAAAATTGAAAAAGTAGATCTTTCAAAAACATATCATGCCTTGGTCGACGCTTCCATGGATAGCGACAATCAATTGGCGAAAAACAATATTAAGCCGAGACTTCGCGCCGTTACGCTTTATTATTACGCGCAAGACCGTAATTATTTGGTTTGCGGTTGTTCCAATGCCAGTGAATTTTACACCGGTTACTTTACAAAATACGGTGATTCGGCCAGTGACTTAATGCCGATTGCAAGTTTTGTGAAGAGCGAGGTAGTGGAACTTGCCAAAGCATTGGATCTTCCGAAAGAAGTCATTGAGAAAAAACCGACGGCGGGCCTCTACGAAGGGCAAACCGACGAAGACGACATGGGCTTCACCTATGATGAACTCGATGCCGTCATTCGCTCAGATTATCGAGGCGATCATCGGGACGCCATTGATCACAAACACGCAATCAGTGAACATAAGCGCAACATGCCGCCGAAATTTGAAAGATAGGCTTTAAGAGTGATATAATTTTACTTTGATATAAATCAAGGAGGTCATCATGTCAGGACATTCAAAATGGCATAATATTAAAAATAAAAAAGGCAAGGCCGACGCTAAGCGAGGTAAGATCTTTACGAAAATGGCACGTAAAATTGCGGTAGCCGTTAAAGAAGGGGGAGCGGATCCCGAATATAATCCTTCACTAAAGGCGGCTATCGACAGTGCAAAGGCGGAAAACATGCCTAACGATAATATTGAGCGCGCCATTAAAAAGGCGGCAGGGGACGGAGACAACGATCACTTTGAATCCGTTACGTATGAAGGTTACGGCCCCTCCGGCATTGCCGTTATGGTGCTTTGTTTAACGGACAATCGCAACCGTACGGCGCCCGATGTACGTCACGCTTTCGATAAGCACGGCGGCAATTTGGGAACAGACGGATCCGTTGCGTTCATGTTCGATAAAAAAGGACAGTTCGGCATCGAGCTTACCGATGACATGGATTCCGAAGTGCTGGAAATGGATGCCATCGATGCCGGAGCAGAGGATATTCAAGTCGACGAAGACGGTGTCCTCATTGTTACGGAACCGGAAGATTACGGCGACGTTCGAAAAGCACTAGAGGAGAAAGGATATAGTTTTGCTATTTCCGAAATAACCTATATTCCTCAAACGACGACAGTTTTAGAGGATCCGGAAGATCGCAAAAAAATGCGAAAACTTATCGACCAGTTGGAAGAAAACGACGACGTTCAGGAAGTTATTCATAACTGGGAAAACGACGACGAAGACGAGGAATAATGAATCGTATCCTATCTATTCTTTCCGTCCTATCCTGTTTTTTTCTGCTGTTCAGTTTTTCTACGGAAGCTGTGAGCCAAAATCAGAACTATTATGTCGAGCAAATGGAACAAAACGGCATTCCGGCCGTTACGGGAAAATCGTTAGATACGCTGGCGGAGATATCCACGGCACTGAGGCAGTATTTAAAAGAAGGAGAACGAGGAACCCTCGCTCCTTATTTTTCCGAAAGCGAAATCGATCACATGGTCGACGTCTATGCATTATTTAAATTAATGCGTAGTGTTTCGATGTTTGCCATAGCCATTCTCGCCGTATCGTTTTTTGCCCTTTCTCGTCGAATCGGTTGGCGTGGAGCACTGAAAATGACAGGATCCTCGGCCATGGCCATTCTCGCCATACTCGTTCTTTTTTCCATTATCGTGGCGATGAATTTTCACAGAGCGTGGTTTAAATTTCATCAGATCTTTTTCTCTAACAATTTATGGTTGATGGATCCCAAAAAGGATTTGATGATTCAAATGCTTCCCGAACCCTTTTTCTTCGGCATGGTGAAGCGAATCGGCGCTACTATGCTCCTCGGCTTGATCGGTTTATCGGGACTGTTTTTTATAAAAGGAGATTCAAATGAAATTAAATAAAACCATCGATCACACCATTCTTCAAGCGGACGCGACGAAGGATTTGGTCATTCAAACCATCGACGAGGCGAAAGCTTTCGACACGGCTTCCATTTGCTTGGAGCCATGCTGGGTAAAGCTCGCCGCCGAACGATTGGCAGATAGCGATGTAAAAGTCTGTACGGTTATCGGATTCCCTTTGGGCGCTACAACGTCTGCCACGAAAGCTTTTGAAGCGAAAGAAGCCGTGGAAAACGGAGCCGATGAAGTGGATATGGTTCTAAACATCGGCGCATTGAAAAGCGGTGAAGAGGAAATGGTATTGGAAGACATGAAGGCCGTGCGCCATGCCGTTCCTTCTGCCGTCGTAAAAGTAATTTTGGAAACCTGCCTCTTAACCGATGAAGAAAAGCAAACGGCATGCCGTTTGGCAAAAGAAGCCGGCCTCGACTTTGTAAAGACCTCCACAGGTTTCAGTACCGGAGGTGCGACGGTAGAAGATGTGAAGTTAATGCGCGAAGCTGTCGGCGAGGAATTGGGCGTAAAAGCAAGCGGTGGTATTCGTACGAGAGAAACGGCGGAAGCCATGATAGAAGCCGGCGCCACCAGAATCGGCGCATCCAAAACGGCCGCTATTTTAGGAGAATAGAATGAACCCCATTGCCTTTACTTTTTTCGGCATCGAGGTTCGCTGGTACGGAATATTCATTGCCATTGGCGCCATGCTCGCCATTTATTTCGGGGAAGAGCTTATAAAGAGAAATCCGCGTATTCCGAAAGAATCTATCGTGGACATAAGTTTAATCGCACTCCCTTTGGGAATCATCGGCGCACGATGTTATTACGTTTTGTTTGAGTGGGGATATTACAGCCAACACCCATCGGAAATACTCGCCATTCGAAACGGCGGCCTCGCCATTCACGGCGGATTAATAGCAGGCGCCTTGGTTATTTTCTTTTTTTCCAAGGCGCGTAAAATTGAATTTTTAGATCTCTTGGATATGATCGCAGGAGGCGTCGCCCTGGCTCAGGGCATTGGACGATGGGGTAATTTTATGAATGGCGAAGCCCATGGCGGACCCACAAATTTGCCTTGGGCCATTCCCGTGGACGGCGTCATGGTACACCCGACCTTTCTTTACGAATCAATTTTAGATGTGGGAATTTTTCTCTTTATCTACTTTTACCTTTCGAAACGCAGGAAATATCCCGGTGAACTTTCAGGTGCATATCTCATCTTATATAGCATCGGACGATTTTTTATCGAAGGACTTCGTACCGACAGCCTCTACATCGGTCCCTTAAAAACGGCACAAGTCGTCAGTCTGATTGGAATCGTCATAGGATCCCTTCTTTTAATCTATGTTTATAACCATCGCAATGTAGGTGATTATAAATTGATCAAAAGGGAATCGACAAATAAATAAAATAATCTTAAAAAAACTGCCAATTTTGGTAGTTTTTTTAATTTCCGCCTTGAATCCCATATTAAATCGTGTAAAATAGAGTTAAGTGGGAGAAAGTGGTAGAAAAAGGTTCATTAGGGGTGAAAAATGTTTTTTGGCGAGATCCGACATAGCGTAGACTCGAAAGGGCGCTTAGTCATGCCGGCCAAATTTAGAGAAGGAATTCTCGACGGCTATGTCATGACCAAGGGCTTGGATCAGTGCATTTTTCTTTTCCCCTTAGATGAATGGAAACGCATGGAAGAAAAATTAAAGAGTTTACCCCTTACCCACAAAGATGCCCGCGCATTTGTCCGCTACTTTTTTTCAGGCGCCTGTGACGGCGAGCTGGACAAGCAGGGCAGAATTCGCATTCCTCAAAACCTTATGGACTACGCCGAGCTTTCCACAAAAAGTGTGGTAATCGGCGTGGGAACGCGAATGGAAATTTGGTCGGAATCCTTATGGGATGATTATAACGACGACGAATCCCTATCGTACGATCAAATTGCACAACAATTGGCCGATCTTGGAATTTAGGAGCAGCTATGACCTTTGAACATATACCGGTGCTGAAAAACGAAGTCATTCACGGCTTAAACATCGATCCTCGCGGAACATATGTCGACGGCACCTTAGGTGGAGGGGGACATAGTGGTGAAATATTGCGCCGCATTCCGGAAGGCCGTTTAATCGGCATCGATCAAGACGATGCGGCACTTCAAGCAGCGGATCGCCATTTGGCAAGTATTGGAGACAACTACACGCTTGCCAAAGGCAATTTTGTCGAAATGAAGGAAATCCTTTCCGAATTGAATATTGAAAAGGTCGATGGCATTTTATTGGACATCGGCGTAAGCTCGCACCAATTTGACACCGGCGAGCGCGGATTCAGCTATCGCTTTGACGGCCCTTTGGATATGCGTATGAATCCATCGGACGCGATCAGTGCGCGAGATATCGTCAACACATATGAAGAAGACGAGTTAAGCCGCATCTTTTGGGACTACGGAGAAGAACGTTGGGGAAAGCGTATCGCCGAGTTCATTGTAAACGAACGAAAACACGAGCCGATCGAGACGACCTTTCAGCTCGTTGACATTATAAAAAAAGCAATCCCGGGCGGCGCCAGAAGAGACGGCGGTCACCCGGCGAAGAAAACCTTTCAGGCATTGCGTATTGCAGTGAATCGAGAATTGGATGTTTTAGAAGAAGTCATTCCAGACGCGGTAAATCTTTTAAAACCTAAGGGACGGTTCGCCATCATCACTTTCCATTCGTTGGAAGATCGGATTGTAAAAAATCAGTTTAAATATTTAAATCTCGATTGTATCTGTCCGCCGCGCCAACCGATTTGTACTTGCGATAAAAAACGTGAGATTAAAATTATTACGAGAAAGCCTATTACGGCGACAGAGGAAGAGTTAGCAGAGAATACGCGGTCCCATTCCGCAAAGCTTCGCATTGCTGAAAAAATATAGGGGGAGTGATATAATGAAAAAGGTTCAGACGCGACGAAATCGTCGTCAACCCAAACCACGGAAAAAGAATCGTTCGATGTCCACTTCCGCCTGTATCGGCATTATTGTTTTGATGATATGTATAACGGGACTTGTACAGTTAAAAGTACAAACTCGCCTTGCGAGCATAAACTCCGCCATCGATCGGCAAACGAGAGCGCTGGAAGACATGGACAAGACGTATAAAGATATGACGGCGAGCTTAGATGAAATTAAAAATTCAGACGATATTATGCGCAAAGCGAAATTTCAATTGGGTATGGTCTATCCGGATAATGATCAGATTAAATACATAGACGTCGCCGTTCGAGAAAAAGAAAATGATGTAAACGAAAATGTTTACTTGAACCCTGTGATTTCCGTGTTGCATATTTTCAACGGAAAGTAGGAGACTTTTGTGCGTGAGCAGAAAATGAATCAAAATAATAGAGTGAGAAAGAGAAAAAACAAACGCCGTTCTTTTGGTACGTATTTAAGAAATATGGATCAAAAGGTAGCTTTTCTGTATTCGATTCTCTTCTTGCTCTTTTTTATTTTGTTTATTCGCGTCGGTTATTTGCAAACCTTCGAATCCGATGATCTAACCCGTGAGGCTCTTGCCATGGACAGTGCGCAAAACAAAAAAATGGCGCGGGGCTTAATTGTGGACAGCAATGGAAAAGAACTGGTTTACAACATAAGTAAATCGGATATTTACGTCGACATCGATACATTGGAAAAAGGGAAAAACAGTGCCAAAAATAAAGAGCAACTCATAAGCCTTGCGGAAAAAGCATTGAACATGACCCGCGAAGACGCGGAGAAACGCTTGGAGAAAAAGGGACATGTTCTTTTAAAGGGTGATGTGGATCGTTCCTCGGCTATGCGCGTGCGGGATACCGACATTCCCGGCGTCGTCGTGGAAGATTTCGAAGCCCGCTCCTATCCTTATAACGATTTGGCATCACTTGTTATCGGTTTTACCAATAAAGATGGGGAAGGGCGTTATGGGCTGGAACGTTACTATAATGATGTTTTGAGCGGCAAAACCACTGTCCTCCCGTCCCAAGAAGATCCTTCGTCGATTGTAGAGGGTGGAGGCAATTTAAAGCTTACCATGTCCGAACCGCTTCAACGAAAGACGGAGGAAATCCTCGATAATTTTCGGGAGAAAAATCATGCGAAGCGGATCACCGCCATTGTGCAGGAAACTCAAACCGGCGCTATTGCGGCCATGGCCTCTACAGACGATTACAATTTAAACTATCCTTACCGCCCGGCGACAAAAGCGCAAGCTGCTGTTTGGAAAAATCTTTCCCGCGAGCAAAAATCGGAAATGTGGTTTGATAATTGGCGAAACTTTTCGGTAAGCGATACGTACGAGCCTGGTTCGACGTTTAAAACCATTACTGCTGCGGCCGCCATTGAAGAAAACACAACGAACCCTAAAAAGCATTATTATTGCACTGGGTATGTGCGAGATATTCCGGGCATTACCATTACGTGTACATCGCTTCCCAATCCCCACGGCGACATTACGATGGAAAAAGCCTATGCTGAATCCTGTAATGTCAGTTTCGTCAACATTGCGAGAGAGCTTAAAAAAGAAGGTATGCTTAAATACATTCACGCTTTCGGCTTCGGCGAAAAAACCGGCATCGATTTACCTGCCGAACAAGACGGTATGATTCCCGAAAGTGTAGAGGATATTGGCGAAGCGCGCCTTGCCACCATGAGCTATGGCCACGGCATCGCCGTAACGCCTATTCAGATGGTAACGGCTATTTCAGCTGTCGCCAACGGAGGCTATTTGCTGGAACCCTACGTCGTCGACGAAATTACGGACGCAGCGGGAAATCTCGTAGAAAAACACGGCATCGTCGTAAGACGTCAAGTCGTGTCGGAGTCTACAAGCAGTACCATGCGGAATTTAATGGTGCAGGTAGTGGAAAAGGGCACGGGGAAATATGGTGCCGTAGATCGCTACCTCATCGGCGGGAAGACCGGTACGGCCGGGAAAGTTTCGGAAACCGGTGGCTATGAAAAAGACAAATACATCAGTAGTTTTGTTGCCGTCGGGCCAATGGACGATCCGAAATACACGGTACTCGTTATCGTCGAGGAGCCGGAAGGGGATTATTTCGGCGCAACTGTCGCAGCGCCCATCGCTTCCGAGATTATGGGTACGGCACTACGAAGTGCTGACGTTCCTTATTCCGCCGGCATGAAGGAGAAACAGGCGAAAAAAGTTATCGTTCCCAATGTGGAAAACATGCTTCTCGAGGACGCCGGCAAGGCACTTACCGATGTAGGGCTAAAGTTCAATATGGCCTCTGAAAATGTAGGTGCTTTCGGAATTGTAGAAAAACAAGCGCCCAAAGCGGGTACGGAAGTGGACGAAGACACCATAGTAGATTTAAAGGTGGATCCAAACGATGCCAACCGAAAGAGCGTACCGAATTTCCTCGGTAAATCGAAAGGTGAAGTGGAGGCACTGTTAGAAAACTCGAACATAGATTATATTATGGAAGGCGAGGGGACGGTGGTCTCTCAAGAGCCTTTGGCAGGGGAAGAACTTAAAAAAGGAACCAAAGTTCACCTTCGCCTGGAAGAGAAGCCTTCATCCGATAATAAGAACGAAGGAAAAGGGGATTCGGACAATAAGAAAGAGAAGCGTCAGATCTCTACGGAAAGTAAGACGACGAATTCTACGAAAAGCCGAAGAACTCAAGATACGCGGAATAAGAAAAAAAGGAGTCATTAGATATGTTTGCAACTCTGCCAATCAGTTTTGGCCTGGGGCTTATTTTCAGCTTAATAGGGGGACGTTACTTTATTCCCATGTTAAGAAGATTGCACGCCGGGCAGGAAATACGGGAAGAGGGACCTCAATCGCACTTGGCGAAGGCGGGCACGCCTACCATTGGCGGTATTATCTTTTTGACCTCCGCTATTTTAGCTACATTAGCGATCAAAAACTTAACCTATGAAGCCATGGTTTTATTTATTTCCACTTTAGGCTTCGCTTTAGTAGGTTTTGTAGACGACTATTTAAAAGTGGTACACAAGCGAAATTTAGGTTTCACAGCACTCCAAAAATTGGTGGCTCAAATTTTAATCGCCGTGTTGCTCTACGTGTTGATTCGCGTATCCGACGGTTTGACGACGGATATGTTGATACCGGGAATGGATAAGCACCTGGAAATGGGCATAATGTTTATTCCGTTCATTATTTTTGTCGTCGTCGGCACGGTAAATTCTGTAAATTTAACGGACGGTCTCGACGGACTGTCTTCTTCGGTTACCATTATCGTCATGTTATTTTTCTCCCTCGTAAGTCATAAAATGGGTCGCACGTCCATTACGATGTTCTGTCTCGTCATGGCGGGAGGTCTTTTAGGGTTTTTGTTCTACAATAAATACCCGGCAAAAGTATTTATGGGGGATACGGGATCCTTGGCTTTAGGCGGTGCCGTTGTGGCAGTAGCGATTCTACTGAATCTGCCTTTATTGCTGCCCATTTGCTGCGGCATTTATTTTATCGAGACGCTTTCAGTTATTATTCAGGTGATTTCTTTTAAAACGACGGGAAAGCGCGTCTTTTTAATGAGTCCAATTCATCACCATTTTGAGCAAAAGGGAATGAATGAAGTTCAAATCGTCGGTTTATTTTCCATCGTCGAAATTGTTCTTTGCGTGATCAGTTATTTCCTGATTTTTTAGGGGTGTACAATGAAAAACAAAAAGATATTAGTCTACGGCATGGGAAAAACGGGACTTAGCGCCATCGATGCGCTGGGCGATGAGAACACGCTTTATGTTTACGACGACGATCCTTCCCACTTGGATTTAGCGGAAGGTCTTCCCGTTTACGATGGAGAAGAAGTGGATTTCGTTATAAAAAGTCCGAGCATCCCATTGGATCACGGTATGTTGCCTGAGCTTGCGGAGCGAAACATCCCCATTCTTTCGGATATCGAAGTCGCTTATCGTATTTCCGAATGCGAAAACTTTCTCGCCATTACAGGTACCAACGGCAAGACGACGGTGACGGATTTACTCTATCATCTGTTAATCGACGGAGGAAAAGTGGCGTATGTCGGCGGCAATATCGGCATCGGCATTTTACCTATTGCCAAACGGGCGGGGAAAGATGATTTTGTCGTGATCGAGTGTTCCAGTTTTCAATTGGAAACCATCGAAGATTTTAAGCCGAAAGTGGCGATTTTAACCAATATTACGGAAGATCATTTAGATCATCATAAATCGGTAGATAATTACCGTGAGTGTAAAAAGAATATTTACAAAAATCAAGACGAAGACGATTACTTAATTTTAAATATAGACGATCCCTATCTCGCCATGACGGGAGAGGAATTGGAATCTCCTTTAGTGGTAAGTACGACGCCGATTCAACAAGACGGCGCTTATAAAGACGGCGATAAGCTTTACCTCGTCCACGGCGGTGAGACGATTTACTTAATGGATCGCGACGATATGCTCCTTGTCGGGGATCACAATGTACGCAATGCATTGGAAGCATCCCTCGCAGCGTTTCTTATGGGGGTAGATGTAGAATCGATTCGCAATACCCTCAAGACCTACAGAGGAAAAAATCACCGTATGGAATATGTAGCCACAATTGAAGGTGTGGACGTCTATAATGATTCCAAGGGAACAAATCCGGACTCCACCGACGTGGCGCTGGCCAGTTTCTCCCGTCCGGTACGCTTGTTGGCTGGCGGATACGATAAGGGGAGCGATTTTAAAGATCTTTTTAATCGCCATCACGACGGCATCGCCGCCTTATATCTTTTCGGCGAAACGAAAAATATAATAGCAGACGAGGCAAAAGGTGAAGGGGTTCAAAAGATTTACCTGTTTGAAACCATGGAAGAAGCGACGGAACAGGCGATGCGCGATGCCGTTGAAGGCGATATTGTACTGTTGTCGCCTGCCTGTGCTTCCTGGGATCAGTTCAAAAGTTACGAAGAACGGGGCGATCAATTTAAAGCGTTGATTTTAGAAAAACGGAGCTGATGAGGCTATGTCTCAATTAAAGAAATATGTAGATCCCCTTTTGCTGGGCTCCATTGTCGTGCTGCTCATTATCGGCGTGTTTATGGTGGCGTCCAGTTCATGGGGCGAGGGGCTTAAGGAATTTGGAGACGGCACGTATTATTTTAAGCGTCACATCGTTTACCTTATTGTCGGCATGATGGCTTGTGTCGTCGGTTATATCATTCCTTTAAAGACTCTTCGAAATCTAGCCATCCCTTTATGGGTGGTAAGCATGATCCTATGCCTTGCCCTCTACACTAGACTCGGCGTAACGGTCAACGGCGCCACTCGATGGCTCGCCATTCCGAAGACCCACTTTCAATTTATGCCATCGGATCTTTTAAAATATGCTTCCATCTTTTTTGTGGCGCATCTTTGCACCGTCCACAGAAAAGGCGGTAGACGAGGAGGCTTTTTGCCTATCCTTGCCGTAATCGGCGCTTCTGCAGGTATTGTTATTATCGAAGACTTTTCCTCGGCGAGTGTCATTGCCATTAGTTTAATGAGCATGTTTTTTATCTCCGACATGAGTTTTTCAGAGCTTATGACCATTCTCTTTTTAGGGATGGTGGGAATTTACGGTTTCGTTCTTCGCGTTCCCTATCGACTGAAGCGACTTACATCTTTTATTAATCCCTTCGACGACATAGCGAACACGGATTGGCAGTTGGCAAATTCCCTTTACTCGATCGGCATCGGATCGATTACGGGGGTAGGGTATTTTAACTCTTATCAAACTTTTAACCGCTTGCCGGAGGCCTATAATGATTTTATTTTTGCGGTCATCGGTCAGGAATTCGGTCTGATCGGCTCTACTTTTGTCATTATATTCTTTACGCTATTTATCGCGCGAGGTTTTCAAACGGTTAGAAGGCAGGATAAACTTTACGAAAAACTTGTCGCCACGGGCATCGTCGTGTCCATAGGGTTTCAGGCATTTTTTAATATGGGCGTCGCCGTAGGGCTTTTACCGGTAACGGGTTTAACCTTACCCTTTATTTCTTACGGCGGCACCGCCCTCGTCCTTGTCATGGGGATGAGCGGTATTTTACTCAGATTATCTGCGAAAGGAGCGTCACGTTGAAAGTTATTCTCTCAGGTGGCGGCACCGGCGGCCATATTTATCCCGCGTTGGCTATCGGTGAAGCATTAAAAAAGAGAGTAGAGGATGTAGACATTCTCTATGTCGGGAAAAAAGACAGCATGGAAGAGGAGCTTGCCAAAAAAGAAGGTCTGAAATTCGCTCCCGTGCATATTCAAGGCTTTCCCCGAAAAAAAATAAATAAAGAATCGATTCTCACTATGATGGAGCTTTTAAGAGGTCTTCATGATGCAGGTCAGATTTTAAGAGAGTTCAAGCCCGATGTGGTTATTGGAACGGGAGGTTACGTCTGCGCCCCCATTGTGTTAAAGGCTCAGAGTAAACATATCGCCACTGTCATACAGGAGCAAAATGCCTATCCGGGCAAGACGAATCGTCTCCTTGCCAAACGAGTGGATTTAATTGCCTATAGTTTTAAAGAAGCGGAACATTTCTTCCCGGAACACACAAAAAAACTGTACACGGGCAATCCCATTCGCTCAAGTTTCCAAAAAGTACAAAGAGAGAAAGCCCTTCAAACGTTAGGGCTTGACGATAAAAAACCATTAGTACTTTCCTTCGGCGGAAGCGGCGGTCAGGAATCGACAAATGATGCAATTTTAGAAATAATGGAAAAGCACAAAGAGTTGCCCTTCCATTTGGTACACATTACGGGCAAGGAACACTATGACGGTTTTATGGATCGAATGCCCGAGGTAGACGGAGACTCCTATACCATATTGGATTACTCTCATCAAATCCCCGAATTCCTAGCGGTGGCGAAACTTGTGGTGGCGTCCTCTTCCGCCATGACATTGGCAGAAATCAGCGCCATGCACTTGCCTTCCATTTTAATTCCGAAGGCCTATACGGCAGGCAACCATCAATATCACAACGCCATGAGTTATAAAAAAGCCGATGCGGCAGA
>QWBY01001751.1_pt1 | contig 27501 bp, 36 predicted proteins | sample 1972471 | NCBI WGS metagenome assembly QWBY01 (sample SAMN09866722, study PRJNA288562) | Human gut metagenome isolate term6_stool, whole genome shotgun sequencing... | reverse complement strand
AGTTTTAAGTCTTTGCAGTCAAATGGTTTTGGTAAAAATTTTGAGAAATTAATTGATTTGGCTTGTAAGTATTATAGGGATGAGGGCAAGGCTGATATTTCTAAAATTGATGAGCCTTTTAGGGTTATTAGGCTTAAAAAGGCAGGTCGTTTTGAGGGGCAGTTTACTAAGAATGCTAATCCTGATTTTGAGGGAACTCTTGATGGTGGTAGGTCGATTTGTTTTGAGGCAAAGTACACTACAACAGACAGAATGAAACAAAACGTGGTTTCTTCTAAGCAAGCTGAGGTTTTGGAGATTAAAAGTAAACTTGGTGGTCTTGCTGGAGTTTGTATTGGGATTAAGGATAGGTATTTTTTTATTCCTTGGAATATTTGGACAAATATGAAAGAAATATTTGGCAGAAAGTATGTCAAGGCTGATGACCTATCCCGATATGAGGTTATTTTTAGGCAAGGTGTAAGATTTTTGGATTATAAATATGAGTAAGTTTTTAAATATTAATGATTGTTCTTTATTTTTGGAGATTGTTGTTTATGTTTTGAAAAATAAGTTTGATTTTTCGGATAAGGATATTGAAAATTTTATTTCTGAAATCGAAATGAAAATTGATGATAATTTTGAGGAGGTTTTTAATGATTAAGTACAAAGCACCTTATATATTAAGTAAGAAAGATGGAGATATTGGATATGATGTAAGAGCAATGGAGGATAGGGTTTTAGAGCCAATGGAAACTGCTACTATTTCTACTGGTGTTTTCTTGGAATTAGATGATGGATATTATGCTGATTTAAGACCAAGGTCTGGTAATACTAGTAAGGGTTTAATATGTAATCTTGGTCTTATTGATACTTCTTATAGGGGAGAGATTAAGGCTTCTATTATAAATCTTACTGGTAATGATTATGAGATTAGAAAAGGAGATAGAATCGGTCAACTGGTATTTAGGAAAGAAAGTATTGTACCCTTAGTAAAAATTTGGGAGATTAACACTAATACTCACAGAGGTGTTAATGGTTTTGGTTCTTCTGGTAGGTAGTGATTTATAAATTCAAAGGAGAAGTGATGAATTATAAAAAGATTAGGGAAAATAGAAAACATAGGGAAAATATTGAGATTGTAAAGATTAGGCTTTCAAATTATGGAAAAAATCTTAAATTAATTGATGAAATCAAGGCTGAAATTGTGGAAAAAAGGGACAGGCTTGATATGCTCCGTTGTGGTTGGTCTGATTCTGATCCTACTAATGGTGGTGGGAGTAGCCAAGAGGAAAAAATAACTTATATTCTTGATGAAATTAAATTTTTAGAAGATGAGATAAGAAAGATTCTACTTGATTGTGAGGAAATTTCTAATGCTATTGCTAAGCTTAGTGATAATATGTTACAGTCTATCGTTTTTAGGCTTTGGGTTTTTGATAAGCACAGTGATAAGCATGATACTATTAGAGGTCTTGCTTTAAAGTATGATTTGTCTAAGAATATGATTTGGAGAAAGAGTGATTGTGCTTTGTTGGGTATTTATAAATGTCTTTATAACGATTGAAATTAGGGTGGTTTTCCACTCTTTTTTATTAAAAATTTTTAGAAAAAGTGTTGACAAAAATATACGATGGGTGTATAATATAAATATGAAAGGAGGAAATAATATAATGATTAAAATTATAAAAAAATTGAAGATTACAGAAATTGAAATCGACCTCAACATTGTAATCTTCAAAATAAAAATTAAGCTAACTAAGAGCTTATAGCTCTTGGTTGGTATAATCATTATATTATAATTTTTATGAAAATCAATTTTGAATGCAAGAAAACTACAAAAAAAGAAAAAATAACAGGAGTTATTGGTTGGGGTGTTTTTATTTTGATTATTCTCTTATTTAAAAAGTTTTTATAGGAGGTAGTATGACTGAGAATAAAACAAGTGATGCCCAAGCTAGGGCAAGAAATAAATGGGATGCTAAAAATCCTGATGTTAAGAAGAAGTCTAGAAACAAATCGGGTTGTAAGGCTTATATTAGGGACTGGGCAAATGAAGAGGATTTGCTTGAAGTTGAAGAATGGATTAGGCTTAGAAGAGAAAATTTATAAAAAGTGGGACAAATTTCCTATTTTATGGTATACTATTTGTAAGATTAAAAGTGTATACATTTTAAAGGCGAACGATTGAGTTCGTCTTTTTTTATGCCTAAATGTTTGATCCAGACTGCTATCCTCCTTAATTATTATATATTTATTGTTGTTGATACTATTCATAATTTGTTACAGCAGTCTGGATAAAATGCTTAGTTATTTATTTTATTGTTTCATACACTATTTTTTGATATATTATTAATATAAATTAATAGGAGGATTGTATGAAAAATTATGTTGTTTTACAAGTTTCTCTTAAAGAAAAGCTTGTGGGTACTGGTTCTAAAAATCTTAATGAATTAGAAAGGGTTATTAATGAACAAGCAGCTAAAGGCTACAGATTACATACTATTTCTACTTCTAATGGTGGTAGTAAAGGCTTAATGGGTGGAGATAGAATCCAAGCTACTATGGTTTTTGAATCGATTGATTAATTATTTATATTTGAGGATTGTCTTATGGCAATCCTTTTTTATTTGAATGTTAGGAGTTGTTATGGCCAAGGAAAGATTGGATAGGACTGGACCTCATAGGGCAAGCTTTGAAAGGAACAAGAAGATAATACTTAAGACGCAGAATGTTTGTGGTATTTGTGGTAAGCCTGTTGACTTTAGTTTGAAACCACCAAATCCTTTGGCTCCTTGTATTGATCATATTATTCCTGTATCAAAGGGTGGACATCCATCTGACATTGAAAACTTGCAGCTTGCTCATTGGTCTTGCAATAGAGCAAAGTCAGACAAGTTATTTAAAAATAAAGTAAACATGGAACCTGAAGTGATAGGAAATAGGAATCTTCCTTGGTCGACTGATTGGACAAAATATAAGCCGAAAAAATTTAAAGGTTTATAGGGGGGGATACCACCCGCCCCAGTCGTTCGGCTGGAGTTCAGCCGTCCACTGTACATTTTTTATCATGCGGAGTTAATTATTTTTTTAGAAAGGAAATTTATGGAATATGATTTAGAGTTTTTAAGGCGAAAATTGAATAGTTTTGAGCCTATGGTTAGGAAAAGATACTTATATTATGATTCTAAGTTTAGGGAAAGTGATTTTGGTATAACTATTCCTCCACATATTAGGCAGATGTATAGGTCATCTCTTGGTTGGTGTGCTAAGGCTGTGGATAGCTTGGCTGATAGGTTGGTTTTTAAAGAATTTTCTAATGATTTGTTTGATTTGAATGAAATATTTAACCTGAATAATCCAGATATATTTTTTGATTCGGCAATTCTATCTGCTCTTATTTCTTCTTGTTGTTTTATTTATATATCTATGGGAAATGAGGGCTATCCTAGATTACAGATAATTGAGGGAAGCGAAGCGACTGGAGTTATAGATCCTATTACTGGGCTATTGAAAGTCGGATATGCAGTTCTAGATAAGACTGAAAATGGAAATCCAAAGACGGAAGTTATCTTTTTACCAGATAGGACTGAATATTATTTGGAAGGTAAGATTTATTCTAGTGTGAAAAATCCTGCTGGTATTCCTTTGTTAGTGCCTATTATATATCGTCCAGATGCTGTAAGACCTTTTGGTAGAAGTAGGATAACAAGAGCTTCTATGTATTTTCAAGCTCACGCAAAAAGAACACTTGAAAGGGCAGATGTAACAGCAGAATTTTATTCTTTCCCACAAAAGTATGTGGTTGGATTAAGCCAAGATGCTGAACCATTAGACAAGTGGAAGGCTACAGTTTCATCTATGCTACAATTTACAAAAGATGATGAAGGGGATAGTCCAAAGCTTGGACAATTTGCTCAACAATCTATGAGTCCATTTACAGAACAATTAAGAACTTTAGCATCAGGATTTGCTGGAGAAACAGGTTTGACCTTAGATGATTTAGGATTTATAACCGATAATCCATCATCAGCTGAGGCGATAAAGGCAAGCCATGAAACTTTAAGAATTACCGCAAGAAAGGCTCAAAGGTGTTTCGGCTCAGGATTTTTAAATGTTGGATATGTAGCAAGGTGCCTAGCAGATGGTTATTCTTATTTAAGAAACCAATTTTATGAAATAAAACCTACTTGGTATCCAGTATTTGAACCAGATGTAACTACACTTTCAGGAATTGGAGATGCATCAATTAAAATTAATCAAGCCATACCAGGATTTTTTGGAAAAGATAATCTATCAGATCTTACTGGTTTTGATGCAAGCAAAAATCCTCCAGTAATAGAGGGCAAAGATGAAGAATGATGAAGTTAAGGATATTGTTCCTGAATTATTAAGCGATATTACCAAGTCATTTGATAGTAAATCTAAAGAATCTATAGTTTTAAAAGAAAAACTATCAAAGCTCAAAAATAATAAAGCTAATCATTTGGATTCTAATGAATTTGCTCAAGAAGTTGGAGAAATATTATCTAATTCTTTTAGAGAAAAAATTAGTGTAGATAGACTTCCAGATGGGGAAATGTATTACAATATTGTTAATAGAATTTTAAATCCTAATTTAAAAAATAATTACGATATTATAAATGAATATGCTAAAAATGTTCAATACAGCTTAAATAAGAAGGCAAATATAAATTTAAAAGCAGTGGATGCAGAATACAATCAGGATAGGGTAGATGGTATTGTAGAAAGTGTTTTAAAAAAAGATGATTATGATTCTATGATCAATTATTTATGCTCATCAACTGAAAATTTTTCAAGATCAATTGTAGATGAACTTATAAGAAATAATGCTGACTTTCATAGTAAAGCTGGATTAAAACCAGTTATTGAAAGAAAAATGCATGGAGGAGCATGTTCTTTTTGTAAAGCTCTTGCTAGAACTTACGATTATGAAGAGGCTAAAAGATTAGCTGAAATAGATCCTAAAAAGAATCCATTTGCAAGGCATAGACATTGTAAGTGTACTGTAATATACAATCCTAAAAATGGCAAAAACAAGCAAATAGTTCATTCAGCCGCAAAGCATAAGGCATTAGATGAAAAGCGTGATAGGATTGACTTGGCAAATAAGATAGTAGACAATAAATTAAGTAATATAGCTAGATCAAAAGCTATGGAGTTAGGTTATAATCCACTGCCAGATAATAAAGTTGTTAATACATTAAGAAGAGATGCAAAGAAATGGATTCAAACTTTAAGTGATGATGAAATAAAGGCTATTAGGAAATACACTTATAATGGCAAAGATGAAGATGGACTAAGATTATTTGAAAAAATCAATGGATTTTTAGATGGTAGATATAAACCTTTCAATGATAAAGAAAAAGAAATAATACTTAGAAATACAACTAATATTAATAAGGGTTTATTGAAAAATAAGTTAAAACACGATATAATCGTGTATAGAAGAGAAGAATTTACAGATAGTTTAAATGGAAAAGTAAATAAGTTTTTGAGTACATCAGTTACAAAAAATGGAGTTTTAAAAAAGTCTCCTAATGTTGCGATTATTGTACCCAAAGGTAGCAATGGAGCTTATGTAGAACAATTAGCTGATGGTAGATTTAAAAAGCAGAGGGAATTTTTACTTGATAGAAATAATAGATATAAGATAATTTATAATGATAGTAAATTTATGGTGCATATAGTGGAGGATATAAGATGAATCTAATGAAAGAGGAACTAACTGAAGAAGAAGTTGCTGAAATTATTGAGGCAAGATATGCTTCAGAAAGTCCTAGGAAATTAACTGAAGAGGAAAAAAGACAATCTGAGATTAATTTAAAAGAACTAGAAGAATATAGAAAGAAAATGAATAAAGAAAAATAAAGCACAGCTAAACTTACAGGTGTAAGATTTAGAGGTGCTTTTTTATTGAGAAAGGGTATATTATGTAAGTAAAACAACATGGTTTTATGTTCAGGAAGGATACATTGTGGAGTTTGAAAAAATTCTAAATATAGTTGTATTGATTTTAACTGTCATTCATTTGAGCATAGAAATCAAAAAAGAACTTAGATAATATAATTCTGTTGTAAGTTAATATTGGTTTTGAAGTTTTTGTGAAGTTAGGTATCTCGGCACCGCCTTAAAAGAAAAAACTAGGAACATAGAGTGCTGAATGTTGTCTTTAAAATCATTTACATTTACTACTATTTGTGGTACTATGTAGTTAACAACAGAATGATATTCCACAATATCCTGTTAAGAGAATAAGCAAAACCGAGAAGTGCTTATTGATGAAATGAGAATTAGTACCCCTCTATCTCATCTTAATCTCACACTAACCCGCTTTAAAGCCAAGCATTAGGAGAGTTAATAACTCTCCTTTTTGCTTATAAAAATAGAAGAAAAAATATAAAGCACAGCTAAACTTACAGGTGTAAGATTTTATAGGTGCTTTTTTAGTGGAGATTTTGACCTAAGTATGTCGTTAAACTGCTATTTTTTATTGTAAATTTTGAAAGGGGTTTGTATTGAATAGATTAGGTAAGCAGACTCCTACCCAAAAGATAAGTCAAGGATATAAGAAATCTGATTTTAAAAAATGTGTAGAACTTTATGAGGGATCTAAAAGAAAAACCATGCAGTGGCAAAGATTATTATTAAAAGATATCTTGGCCATAAATAAAGATGGGCTATGGACCCATACTAAGTGTGGTTATTCTTTGCCAAGAAGAAATGGTAAGTCTGAAATTTTGGTTATGAGAGAGCTTTATGCTCTTTTAAATGGAGAGGTTGTAAATCATACTGCTCACAGGACTAATACTTCTCATGCTTCTTGGGAAAAGTTGTGTAGGGTTTTGGATGATGCAAATATTGAGTATGAATCCTTGAGGGCTACTGGTCGTGAACGTGTAGAAATTCCTGAAACTGGTGGAAGGGTGGAGTTTAGAACAAGAACTTCTACTGGTGGACTTGGGGAAGGTTTTGACCTTTTAATAATTGATGAGGCACAAGAATATACTGATGACCAAGAGTCAGCTCTTAAATATACGGTAACATCTTCAAAAAATCCTCAAACTATAATGTGTGGAACTCCACCAACTCCCATATCTTCAGGTATGGTTTTTGTTAATTTTAGAAAACAATGTTTAACTTCAAAACCAAACAATGTTTATTGGGCAGAATGGTCTGTGTCTGAAATGTCAGATATTCATGATAGCAAGCTTTGGTATGATACTAACCCATCTTTGGGGACTATTTTTACAGAAAGGTCTATCGAAGATGAAATTGGTTCTGACGAAACAGATTTTAATATACAAAGATTGGGATTGTGGATTTCATACAACCAAAAATCGGCTATTACTGAAAAAGAATGGGAAAGATTAAAATTAAAGTCTTTACCTATTCTTACTGGAGAAATGCACGTTGGAATAAAATTTGGAAATGATGGAACTAATGTATCTTTGGCTATAGCTTGTAAGACTTTATCGAAGATGATTTTTGTTGAAGCTATTGATTGTCAGAATGTTAGAAACGGCGATAATTGGATAATAGATTTTTTAGTAAAAACTAAGCCTAAAGCTGTTGTAATAGATGGTGCAAGCAGGCAATTTATTTTACAGGATGAATTAAAAGAAGCTAAGGTCAAAAATATTATCTTGCCTACTGTAAAAGAGATTATAAACGCTAATTCTCTTTGGGAGCAGGGAATTTTTGATAAATCTATTGGACATTTAGATCAACCTTCTTTAAGTCAGGTTGTTACTAATTGTGAAAAAAGAAATATAGGTTCATCTGGTGGTTTTGGATATAAATCCCAATTTGATGATATGGATATAAGCCTAATGGATGCGTGTTTACTTGCTCATTGGGCAGTAAAGGAAATAAAGTCTACAAACAAGCAGAAAATTATATATTGATTATTAAAGTGGGTGTCAACTATTAGTTTACAGTCACTTTTTTAATATAAAATTACCGGACACGGGGAAATGGAGTAGAAGAAATGAGCGAATTTAAAGTAATTGAAAGTCAAGAAGAATTTGATGCGATTATCAAACCAAGATTAGAAAGAGCAATCAAAAAGGCAAAAGAGGAAGCAAAGGAAGAATTTGTTGAATCAATAAATAGCCTAAAAAGCGAAAATGCTAGTCTTAAAAATGAAGTGGCAGGATACAAGGAAAGTTTAGAAGATGTAAAGGTTAAAAATGAAACTATAAAAGGACTTAACGAAAAGATTTCAGCTTTTGAAAGGGCAGAAGTTAAAAGAAATATAGCCCTAGAATATGGTTTGCCTTTAAAGCTTGCTGACAAGATTTCTGGAGATGATGAAGATTCTATGAAAAAAGATGCTGAAGGTATGGCAAAATATTTTTCAGAATCTAAAAAATCTTATGAGCCACCACTAAAGTCTTATGAAAATAAGGTTGATGAAAAAGACAAAGCTTTGAAAAAACTTCTTGACGGTCTTGATATGGAAGGAGAATAAATATGGTATTAAGCAGAGGGGAATTGTTCCCAGAAATTTTAGTAAATGATTTAATGAATAAGGTCAAAGGTAATTCATCTTTGGCTGTTTTATCCAAACAAACACCAATTTCTTTTAATGGAAATAAAGAATTTGTTTTTTCTATGGATAAGGAAGTTGATATTGTTGCAGAAGGCGGACAAAAATCTGAAGGTGGAATAAGCCTTGATACTGTTATTATGGTTCCATTAAAAATAGAATATGGTGCCAGAGTAACAGATGAATTTTTGTATGCATCAGAAGAATATAAGTTAAATATCTTGAAAGCCTTTAATGATGGATATGCAAAAAAAGTTGCAAAAGGTTTAGACCTTATGGCTTTTCACGGAATAAATCCAAGAACTGGACAAGCATCTACTGTAATTGGAGATAATTATTTTGACAAGAAAGTTACTCAAACAGTTGTCTTTAACGCTAAAAATCCTGATGAAAATATTGAAAGTGCAGTTGGTTTAATTAGAGGTTCTGAAGGAGATGTAACAGGAGCTGCTTTTGACCCAACATTTGCAACCGCTATGGCAAAACAAACAGTAGATGGAAAAGAAGGTACACCAAGATTATTCCCAGAATTAAGATGGGGTGCAAATCCTGGTTCTGTAAACGGATTAAGAGTTGATGTAAATGCTACTGTTGGTAAAGGTACAAAAGATAAGGCGATTGTTGGAGATTTCTCTAATATGTTCAAATGGGGGTATGCAAAACAAATTCCTTTTGAAGTAATTAAATATGGAGATCCTGACAATTCTGGAAAAGATTTGAAAGGATACAACCAAGTATATTTAAGATGTGAAACTTACTTAGGTTGGGGAATATTAGACCCTAATCACTTTGCAATTATAAAAGAAGGAGAAACATCATAATGTTTGAATATATAAATACAAAAACAGGGGCTAGAATATCTAGCCCTGATGTTTTATATGGAGAGAATTGGCAAGTAGTTGGCGAAGAAGTTGAAGAAGTAGAAAATACTAAAGAAAAAACAAAAAAAGAAAAAGTCCAAGAAGAAAAATCTTCAGATGAAATTACAAAAAAGGACATTATGGCTCAACTAGATGCATTAGGGATTGAATATAATCCAAAAGCAAGAAAAGATGAATTATATAAGCTTATGATGGGAGAATAAAATGGAGTATTGCTCTGTTGATGATGTTATTTCTTTATGGAGACCTTTAAAAAATGATGAAATTTTAAGGGTTAAAGAGCTTATTCCTGTTGTAGAGAATTCTTTAAGAGTTGAAGCAGATAAGGTTGGAAAAGATTTAGACCAAATGGCAAAAGATAATGAAGCTTATAGTGATGTTTTAAAATCGGTTATTGTTGATGTTGTGGCAAGAACTTTAATGACTGCAACTGATCAAGAACCTATGACCCAATATTCTGAATCGGCTTTGGGATATTCTTTTTCTGGTTCTTTTCTTGTGCCTGGTGGTGGACTTTTTATTAAAAAAAGTGAACTTTCTAGGCTTGGACTTAAAAGACAAAGATATGGAGTGATTGATTTTTATGACACGAATAAAGGGAATCCCTGTGATTTTGATTTCGAAGAGTGATCCTATTGAGGATGAGCTTGGAAGTCTTATTTATGAAGATAAGGAAATTGTAGTTGAAAATGTTTTGGTTGCTCCTACTAGTTCAGATGATATTTTATCTACTACTAATCTTTATGGGAAAAAGGCTGTTTATACTTTAGCTATTCCTAAAGGCGATAAAAACAAATGGGAAGGACAAGAAGTTAGATTTTTCGGTCAAAGATGGAGAGTTTTTGGGAAAGAAATGCAGGGAATAGATGATCTTATCCCTCTTAATTGGAACAAGAAAGTGTATGTAGAAAGTTATGAGTGATTTTAAATTTGAATTAAATTCTGATGGAGTAAGGGAACTTTTAAAAAGCCAAGGAATCCAAGAAGAATTAAAAAAACACGGACAAGAAGTTGCTAATAGGGCTGACGGAATTTGGGAAACCAAAAGTGGAGTTGGTAGCGTTAGAGCTAATGTTAAAGTTGTTACTAATGATAAAGATACTTTTTATAAAAATTTAAAAACTAATACTCTTATAAAGGCTTTGAGATGATAGAAAAAAAGATTAAAAATTATTTAGAAAAAGCTCTAGAAGTTCCAGTTTGGGTTGAGCATAGGGAAGATGAACCAGACAGTTTTATTATTTTTGAAAAAACTGGTGGTTATATTAAAAATACAATAAATCATACAACCTTTGCATTCCAATCTTACGGAAAAACTTTTACAGAGGCTTTAAAGTTAAATAATAAATTGCTAGATTATATGATGTTATTTGAAGATGCTAATGTTAAATTAAATTCTAATTATAATTTTACTGATACTAGTACAAAAAAATACAGATATCAAGCGATTTTAGAACTAATATATTAGAAAGGATATTTTATGGCAAATACTAATAATGTAAGTACAGGAAAACCTAAAATAGGTGGAGCGATTTTTGTAGGCTATGATGGTGTAGCTGTTCCAAAAGATGCCAAGAGTGAATTGACAGGTTTTAAAGAATTAGGATATGTTTCTGATGATGGACTAACAAATCCCAATTCTTCAGATTCAGATAAAATTAAGGCTTGGGGTGGAGATACTGTTTTAGTTATTTCTAAAGGAAAAGAAGACGAATTGAAATTTAAATTAATTGAAGTTATGAATATTGATGTACTTAAATATGTTTACGGAGAAGAGAATGTTTCAGGAACTTTGGAAACTGGCATCGTATTGAAGTCGAATTCAAAACCAAAAAAGTCTCATACTTTGGTAATAGATATGGTTTATCAAGGTGGGGTTATGAAAAGAATAGTAGCTCCTAATGCAATTATACAAGAAATGGACGATATAGAATATAAAGATGAAGATGCTGTTGGTTATGCTGTTACGGTTTCCTGTCTTCCAGATACGGAAGGTAATAATCACTATGAATATATAGTTAAAAAGGGAGATAAAGAATGATTAAAGGAAAAACTAAAAGTGGTTTTAGATATAGCATAGATGAAAATGTAATAACAGATTTTGAATTTATAGAAAATTTAGAAAAAGTTATGGATAATGGAGCTGGTTTATCTAAAGCTTTAATAATTTTACTTGGAGAAAAGCAAAAAAAAGCATTAATAAATTATGTTAGGGATAAAAAGACAAAGAGAGTTCCTGTAAAAAATGTAATAAAAGAAGTTGAGGATATGCTATCCAATCCTAGAAGAAGCTCTCATTTGTGATTTGGCAGAAACATATAATATCTTTGATTACAAAAAGCTAGCTTTAAACAAGCTAGCTATTTTAGCTTGTGGTCTTAGAGATGATTCAAGGATCAAATTAAAAATGAGTGAAAATATTTTAAGTCCTAATCAGTTACTTTTGGCTGGTATTCAAGATAGATTATCTTTACTTGTTTATTCAAAGACGAAAGATGCTGAAAAAGGAATAAATTATCCTAAATTAATTTTAGATATTCTAGAAAATAATATTAGTGGCTTTTCATCTGGCGAGGACTTTATGAAAGAAAGAGAAATAATTATGAAGGAGGGAAAAAATGCCAACTGAAATAGGTAAGGCTTATGTGCAAATTATACCCTCTGCTAGAGGAATAAAGGGAAGTGTATCCAAAATATTAAAACCAGAATCGAAAAGTGCAGGAGAAGATTCGGGATCTAGTCTTGGAAGTGGTCTTTTAGGAACTTTCACAAAACTTGCAATAGGGGCAAAAGTAGGTCAAGCCTTGGCAAGTGGAATAAAATCTTCTGTAATGGAAGGTGGGAAGCTACAGCAATCTATTGGAGGTATTAATACTTTATTTAAAGGTAGTGCTGATATTGTAAAAGGATATGCAAAAAATGCCTATAGAGATGCTCAAATTTCTTCTAATCAATACATGGAACAAGTAACAAGTTTTTCAGCTTCATTATTAAAATCTCTAGGAGGAGATACTCAAAAGGCTGCTAAATCGGCAGATATGGCAATTAAAGATATGGCTGATAACTCGGCTAAGATGGGAACTAATATTAGTTCCATTCAAGACGCTTATCAAGGATTTGCTAAGCAAAATTACACCATGTTAGATAACCTTAAGCTTGGTTATGGAGGAACGAAGACGGAGATGGAACGTCTTTTGGCTGATGCTGAAAAGATAACCGGTGTAAAATACGATATAAATAATTTGAATGATGTATTTAATGCAATCCATACTATACAAGGAGAATTAAAAATTTCTGGAGTTGCCGCTGATGAGGCTAAGACAACTTTAAGTGGTTCTTTTGCAGCTATGAAGGCATCTGCACAAGATTTTGCTGGAAATCTTGCTTTAGGAGAAAATATTGGTCCTAGTTTAATGAATTTAGCTACTACAACTAATACTTTTCTTACGGGTAATCTACTCCCAATGATTGGGAATATTTTTAAACAAATGCCTAATGTAGCAGGTGAGGGTTTTAATTTACTTGCTGAGAAATTTACTATATTTAATAAGATCAAAGAATTAATAAGTCCAGCTATGGAGAAATTTAAAACTGCATTTGACGGACTTGTTGAAAAAATGCAACCTTTTATTGATGCTGTAGGCAATGTTTTAAAACCAATACTTGAAGGTGTAGCCTTAGTGATTGGAAAAGTATTATCGGAAGGTATAACAATTTTATCTAATGCATTTAATGGTTTAGGTTTAGTTATTCAAGTTTTAACTCCTTTATTTAATTTTTTGGGAGATGTATTTAATAAAATTTTAGGTTTTGTTGAACCTATAATATTTAAATTGACTGAATTTACTACGAATTTGTTTGATAATAAAACTATTATGGAAGCATTAGGTCAAACATTTAATGTTGTATGGACTGCGATCCAATCTTTAATGACTGTTGTATGGGAAGTTATCGGAGTTGTCATTGGAGATATTAAAAATTGGTTTAATTCAATGGGTGTTGATGGTAATACTCTTAAATCTATTATGGATATTGTTTGGCAAGGAATTATGCAGGCAATTTCTTTTGCAAAAGATATTATAGCTGGTGCTATAAAAGCAATTGGAAGTGTATTTACTTTTCTTGGTAATCATAGTGGAGTTTTAAAAACTATTTTATTGACAGTGTGGTCTGTTATTAAAACAGCAATAAAAATCGCCGCTGGTATTATTGTCGGAGTTGTAAAGACAATTGTTGCAATATTTAATGGACTTAAAACAGCTGGTAATATTTTATTAGGTGCTTTAAGAGGTGCATGGAATGGAATTGTAAGTGCTATTTCTGGTGCTAAGGCAAGGATTTCAGGAATTATTAATAATATAAAAAGTATTTTTAATTCTTTAAGAAATATAAATCTATTTAGTGCAGGTAAGGCAATTATAAATGGTTTTCTAAGAGGGTTGAAACATGCTTTTGGTGCTGTTAAAAATTTTGTCGGTGGAATAGCAGGCTGGATTAAATCTCACAAAGGTCCTATATCTTACGATAGAAAACTTTTAATTCCTGCTGGTAATGCAATTATCGGTGGACTTAATAAGTCTATGATTGAAAGTTTTAAAGATGTAAAATCTAATGTTTTATCTATGGCAGGAGAAATCTATGATGGATTTGATATTAAAGTTAAACCTCTTAATTTAAGTCCAGATATTTCTGATCTTAATAAAAATATTTTGGATAATAATCTTAATTCTAAATTAGATTTTAATGCTTATAGCGAGTACAAGGCTAACAGGGATTCCAAGCTTGAAAGTATGCTTTTAGAAATTTTATCTTTGTTGAAAATCCTAAGCGAAAAGGATGATGATGTTTATATAGACGGAGAAAAAGTTTCTGTCATGCTTGGAAGAAAAATTGATGAGTATAAAAAGAAAAAAGATCTTTACGAAAATAGGAGAATGGGGGTGGTTATATAGATGTATGAAGTTATAGTTGATGGAGAATCTTTAAAAGATTTGATATTTGTTACTGATGTCGAAAGAACTATGGGTCCATTTGTAAAAGGAAGAATAATAACTATACATGCTTATATCCTCCATGATATTCTTGCAACTGTTGATGTTTTAAATAAGCTATTGACTGGAGAAATTCAAGAATTTATTTTTACTAAGCCTAGGGAACTTTCTTATTCTGGAAGAACAAGCTTAATATTAGAAAATGACGGGTCGGATTATGCATATCCGACCTTTGATTTTAAATTAAAAGATGATACTTATATGGTATCTGCTGTTAGTAAAGATAAAACTTTTCAATTTGGAGAACCTATTGAGGCAAGTCCTATAAAAGAAGTTGTTATAACAAAGGAAAAAACTACAGATGGTTATGAAACTACAAGGTCATATACATCGATAGATAGACGAGTAATGGATATTGTTCCGTACAACACTTATGATGTTAGTAAAATAAATCCACATTGGAAAACAGCAGGTACATTTATTCAAAGAAATAAATCTATGCCAGCCCCTAGCAATGGAAAGGTAAAAGTAGGAAAATGGGCGACTTATTGGCAAACTGGGGAAAGAATGTCTTCCTGGGTTAAGGGTAGAACTTTTCCAGTTGCTCAAACAAAATCAGTAAGGCAATCAAAATCTTCAAAGGCTTACTTATTAACTAATAGAGGTGTTTATATAGGCTGGCTTTTAGAACAAGATATTGATGGGGCAAGCAGTAGCGGTTTTGCCGCAAATAATAACAATGCGACGGACTTTGTAGCAAATTTTGCATCTAACCAAGGATATTATTGGCACGGTCCAGCTAAAAAAATTGATGTTGGAGTAGATTGCACAAATTTTCAATTGGAAACATATTTTTCATATTTTATAAAAGATAACAGCCAATATGGAGCTTATTATGTTGGAGTAATGAGTGGAGATAATGAAATAATGGGAATGTTTTTTTCTACACACAAAAATAATAGGGTAACCACTGTGAATTTTGAAGCTTACGGAAGGGGGCTTCAAGGTAGTGGCGCAAGTAGCAGAAATTTTGCATCAAATTTTTGGGGCAAGCTTACTATGACTAAAAGAGATGATAAGTTAGAATTTATATTTAATAATGATATGGATAAAAGAACTTATAGTAGATCTTATAATATAGCTGACAAAAAATTACAAGCAACCCATATAGTTATCTGGGCTGGGAAATATGCAAATAATCCAGGACCTTTTGACATGGCAGCAATAAGATTAAAATTTACTGGACTTAATAGCAAGGTTTATATAAAACCAAAGACTGAAACTTTTAAGGAAGTTTTTAATATTCCAGATCCTAGATATAAATTTAGTGCTGGAGATACAATAAGGCTTGAAATGGAAACTAATAAGGCTTATGTAAATGGAATAGAAACATTAAGTCCCATTGCATTTGGTTCTGATAATGTTAAGTTAAAGCCTGGTAAAAATGAAATTATGTTTGATATTTCTTCAGATGTTGTTCCAGATATTGATGTTTTTTATAGGGAGAGATTTAAATGATATTTTTTACAAATAGGGGATATGAAACTCTTGCTGTAGCAAGTGTCGATACTGAAAAAGGTCTTAAGCTTTTAGATGACGAATTAAATCAAACTATAAAGACAGGAACTGCAATTTATAATGCAAAAATTGCAAAAAATGATAAAAGTGTAGAAAAAATTGAAGCAGGCTCTTTTGTTTTTGTTCCTAATTTTAAAAATAAAATGATTCCCCTTGAAGTTATGGAAGTTGAAGAGGAAAGATCCTATAAAAAAATAATTGCTGAAGATGAAGGACTTGAACTTTTAAATTCTGATGTTGGCGACCATAAAATGAAGGGGACTTTAAGAGAGCATATCTTGGCAACAATTGGTAAAGATTCAGATTGGACAATTGGAATAGATGAAATTGGAGATTCCAGAAACTTAACTTTGGAATATACTGGAGTAACTAATCAAACAAAAAGGATTGTTCAAATTGCAGGAAGATTTGGGGCTGAAATTTCCTATTCTTTTATTTTCGATGGAAACGAAATTAAAGAAAAAAGAATTAATTTTGTAAAAGAAAGAGGAGAAGATAAGGCTATTAGACTTGAAGTCGGAAAAGAACTTAAAGATGTTAAAAAAAATGTTTCAATCGCAAATTTAAGAACTGCTGTCCTTGGAATAGGCAAACCTCATAAAGAAAATATAAAAACAACTAAAACTGTAACAAAAACTGTAAATGTTAATGACAATACAAGTTCTACAAAACACACCAATGGAAAGCTTGATCCTTTTATTAATTGGTTTCAAGCAAGAAAAGGCAAAGTTAGGTATTCAATGAATGCAAGACTTGGTCCAAGTTCTTATGATTGTTCTTCTGCTGTGCATTTTGCGGCAAAACATGCAGGTCTTTTGCCATCAAATCATTATATTGGTTCAACTGAAACCCTCTTTGCAATGAAGGGAAAATATTTAGATGAAATATCAAGAGCTGATATAAGATTTGGAGATATTTTCATTGCAGGAAGACAAGGGGCATCTGGTGGAGCTGGCGGTCATACTGGAGCGGTAATTGATAAAAATAATATAATACATTGTTCATACAGACGTGGTATAGCTATAACTCCAATAAATGGTTATACAGGAGGACCACCTGTTAGATGGTTTAGGTGGAGAAATTCTGGATATGGAAGTCAGACTGTAAGCAATAGGAGATATTGGACAAACTCAAATATAATTTACCATGATTTGGGCTTTAACCTTGGTGGTCTTAGTGCTGGACAACTTAATAACTGGGTAAGGGCAAAAAGTCCTGGAAGCCCATTTAATGGGCAGGGCAATGTTTTTATGGAAGCCCAAAAACAATCAGGCCTTGACGCAAGATATATATTAGCTCACGCTGCTTTAGAATCTGCTTGGGGCAAGTCAATTATTGCAAAAAAATATAATAATTATTTTGGAATCGGAGCTTTTGATAATGATCCAAATAATGCGAAAAACTTTTCAAATTCTGGTCTTGCTTCAGGAATAATAAATGGTGCAAAATGGATTGCAAAAAATTATTATAATTCCTCATACAAGCAAACCACTCTTTATAAAATGAGAAATAATAATGGAGTTCATCAATACGCAACTGATCCAAATTGGCACAATAAAATTGCCAATATTATGAAAGGTTCTGAAAGATATACAAGTCCATCAGGACCAAGTTCAACGAAAACTGTAACGCAAACTGTTACAGAAAGTAAACAGGTTGATAAGGATACTAATTTAAAAGGTTACAAATATGATGATGGAAGATTTTTTGTAGATAAAGACGGAAGAGTTTGTGATAGGGAAGCAAATGCTATTTGGGCAAAGCCAAATACAAAGGGAAAATATTTAACAAGAATTTATGAATCAGAAGCAACCAGCCAAAAAACTTTATTTGATGAATGTTTAGGTCAATTAAAGAAAAATAATGAACCTGAAGTTTCTTATGATGTAAATCCAGATAAAATTCCCAAAGAAATTGATATTGGAGATAGGGTCAGAATAATTGACCATGATTATTCGCCAGCTTTATATTTGGAGGCAAGGCTTGTTGATGTAACAACTTCAAGCACAAATGATTATATAGACCGTGCTGTATTTGCTAATTTTGTACCAAAAACAAGCGGGATAGCCGAAAGACTTTTTAATTTACAAGCAAGTGTACAAGATTTTAAATATTCATTTGAAAATCAACCTTATGTAATGAGCCTTGAATCAACATCAGGAAGTGTATTTAAAGATGATATTGTAGATACACATTTAATCGCAAAACTAACAAAAGCAGGAATAGACCAGTCGGCAAATGTTGATGGATATATTTGGGAGAGAATTTCAAAATATCCTGATAAAGTTTTTATAAAAGATGAAGATTGGAATGAAAATCACAAAAATTCAAATGAACATTTTATAGAATTAACTAGAAGCGATATTGAATTGGAAGCGACTTTTGTATGCTCAGCTATGCTTGATGACTTGGCAGTTGCTACTGCATCTTATACCATTAAAAATTTTTCCATTGGAGTATATAAACAAAAAGATGAGCCAGATAAAGCTGGTCTTCAATGGGGTGATATTTGGCAATGGGATGATGGAGATGTGCATTTTAAAAAGATATGGAAAGGGGATAAGTGGGAAGATGTAATAACAAAAAAAGACATTGAAGAAATAGAGCTTACCCCTGGTCCTCCTGGAGAAAAGGGTAAAGATGGGCAAGATGGCAAACCAGGAAAAGACGGCAAAAGCGGTAGACTTGGTAAAAACTTGTTGCTAGATTCTTTTAAAAACGCAGAAGGCACAAAAGGATTTTTAATAAATTACGATTATGCCGAACAAATCGAAGAAGGCGAAGAATTAACCCTAACAGTTAAAATAGATAAGGCATTAGAAGAAAGTACAAGTTTAAGTGCATACACTGGAAAAGATACCTTGTTAGGAGAATTAATCCAGTCTGAAAAAGACAAAACAAAATATGTATTAACTTTTAATTATTTAGATTCTGCTGATGATATTAAAAAGCTATATATCTATCTAAATAACCCAGCGGAAAAATCTTATACCATAAAGTGGGCAGTATTAGCACGTGGAGATGTGGAAGCTTTGGATTGGTATGGGGCAGAAGAAGATTTACAAAAACAAATCGATAGCAAAGCCGACCAAGAAAGTCTACAAGACTTGCAAGTTCACTTTGCCGTCTATCCAACAGCAGAAGAACTTAACCAAAATAAGGTAGATTTAATAAAACAACAAGCCTACCTAGACCAATTAAAAACAGCTATAGATTCTAATGCCTTAACATTAGAAGAAAGATTAAGCGTGATAGAAGCCAATGTAGGAGCAGGAAAATTATCCCTAGAAGCTATTAATACCTATCTACACTTTGGAGAAGAAGGAGTTTTAATTGGAAAAGAAGGCGAACAAGTAAGGTTAAGACTTATTAATAACGCCTTGGAGATTACAGACGGTAGCAAGGTAGTTGCAAGATTTGCAAATAACCAAACAGAAACACCAAACTTAAAGGTTACTGGAGCATTTGAATTTGGTTACCACGTTGCAAATAAAGTTGATTTAGATGGCAACAAATATACAGTAATAAGCTCTAATATTTAGGAGGATAGATGGCAACATATAGTGCAAGTATAAGAAATGGTACAGGAACTATACATTTAGAAATAAGACAAGAAAGCCAAAGCATAGCCAATAATACATCTACTGTATACTATAGACTATATATACAAGGCAAAGGTGGTTATGGGTTTTGGAATAAGTACCATACAGGAAAAACAAGTGTTGTAATTAATGGCTCAACAGTCCATAGTCAAAGTGGAAGAGATTTTGATATAAGGAATGGCGGTACCCAACAATTAGCTTCTGGAACTACAACTGTAAAACATAATGAAGATGGTAGTAAGTCATTTTCCTTTTCAGCTAGCCTTTGGTCATCTTCTGCTACAGGAAGTATTTCAGGTAATTTTACATTATCAAAAATACCAAGAGCATCTTCATTTTCCCTACAAAATACATCGGGAACAAATATATCAAGCATTTATGCAGGGAATACAGTAAAGATTGCAATAAATAAAAAAGTAAGTTTTTTTACTCATACTATAAAATTATCGTATTCTGGAACTGGAGAAACAGTTGCAAATAAAACAACATCAAGCTCTGTAAATTGGTCAAATTCTACAAATGTAATGACAAATTACATGCAAAATTTAAAAAGCATGAATTTAACATTTACCCTAGAAACCTATGATGGAAGTACAAGAATTGGTACATCTTCTAAAAATTTAACTTTAAACGTACCAAGTTCTGCAAGTCCAACTATTAATAGTGTAAATGTTACGGAAGCTAACCAGAATAAAATCAATATTATAGGGTCTAGTCCATTTTACCAGCTACTATCCGATTTGAATGTAGTTACAGATGCAAGTGCCAATTACGGGGCAAGTATTAAAAATATTAATGTAAGCTTAGGCTCAATAACCAGAACAGGAGTTAATGTAAAACTGGAGGATATAAACCTTTCAGGCAACCAAAATATTAAAGTTACTGTGCAAGATTCTAGAGGATTTAGTGCAAGTACAACAAAAACTATTAATTTAAGTCCATATAACTTACCTAATATATCTTTTTTTAATGCCTACAGGGAAGAAACAAATACAAAGTATGCAAGTGCAAGAATATCCTTAACATCTACCGTTATATCCAATAAAAATCCATTAGATGTAAAAGTAGACGTAGCGGAAAAAGATACAAATAACTGGAGAAATGTATATTCTGCAACTGTAGGAAATGGAAAATTTAATGGAACAATTTCCCTTGGTGGAGAGTTTAACGATTATAAGGCCTATGATGTAAGGCTAAGTATTGCTGATAAATTTAAAAGACACCAAGCTATATCCAGTATTCCAACAACAAGCCAATCTTTGGTTATTGGAGCAAATAAACCAGTTGTGGGAGTAGGGAGAGTGCCCACCCACATCGATAAAGGGTTAGAAGTAGATGGGGAGATATGTTTTAATGGAGAAATAAAACCATTTGGAGAAGCAGGAAAAGTTATTGATTTAAAGCTTTCCGATGGCTTAACTGGATTTATTAAAACAATAAAAGATCCTCTAGGTGGAGTAAGGATATGGGGAAAAGTAGATATTACAAATACTAATCCTATTAAAAAATATTATACATGGGCAACCTTGCCAAAAGGATATAATTGTAATCTATTTATAGGCTTTAGTTTATATTCTTATATATTAGGTGGACATGTAAATATAATCCCAGGTATGGGGATTACAGATGATGGAAGAATACGATATATTGGAATCATTAACGAAAATGACAAAATAGAAGTAGGCTCTACCAATGAATTTACTTTTTATTTTAAAACGGAGGGAGCATGGTAGAAAATAAAACAGAGTTTAAGGAAGTCTTTATTGTAGATGATAAAGGCTTTTTTATTGGAACAACATATTTAGATATAAAAGAAAAACAAGAATTTAATTTTACAACTCTTCCTCCAGACGAAACACTTGTGAAACCAAAATTTGATGGCAATAAATGGGTTGAGGGAGTAAACAAAGACGATTTAATGCTTGGAATGTTATTTCCGAGTGATGATTTAGAAATAAATTCTAAAGATTATTTAACATTAAAGATATTAGAAATATTAAAGAAAGGGGGAATGATTATGGACAATACATGGTTTTTTAAATATTGTATGTTTTGTTGGGCAGAAAGAAAAATTGATGAAGCCTATCTTGATATGGCAAAGAAAATGGATATGCTAACAGACCAACAAATAATGATGATAAAAATGACACCAAGAATAGAAGAAAAGTAGGTATAATATGGAATGGACAATGATAGCAAGTGCATTAATTAAAAATGGTCCTCTGGTAGTAATAGCGGCGATTTTTTTGAAAGTATATATGGAAGATACTAGCATAAAAAGAAGCGAAAGAGCAGAGGACAGAAAGCTACAGAAAGAAAATAACGATAAAATTTTAAAACTTACAGAAAAAGTAACACAATCAATCGAAACCAACAAGGGCGAAGTAAGATGCCTAGGGGAAAAATTAGAGGTACACAATTCTTCTTCCGGGGCTACCCTTGCTGAGATTAAGCAAGGGGTAAATCAAATACAAAAAGATGTTACGATTTTAAACAGTAAAATTGACGATATAGCAGATGATATCGATAAAAGTGCTTAGGACTAGAGAAATCTAGTCCTTTTTAAGTACACACATATACACATTAAATAACATAATGTGGAAAAAGTATTAGAAAATAGCTGATACAATTTCACAAGGAACTTCACAAGGAGGAGAAAAATGAACGATATTTTAATAAAAATTTTAGTGAGTATAGGAATATTAGTTTTAACAAATGTATTTGTATATTTAAGTAATTTATCAAAAGAGAAAATAGCAAAAATTGAAAATATAAAATTTAGGGAAGCAAGCTCAAAACTATTAGACATAATAGCTAAGTGTGTTGGTGCAACCAATCAAACATTTGTAAATAGGCTAAAAGAAACGGGAGGTTTTGATAAAACGGCACAAGAAGAAGCGTGGAACGATACGAAAGCATCCATTGAAAAGATCTTGGATAATGAATCTAAAGAAATTTTAGGCAAGGCTTATGGAGACTTAAACGATTACATTAACCAAACTTTAGAAGATGAAGTAAAAAGACAAAAGGAGAGCAAGTAATGGGAAAAATTGAAAATTATGTACAAAGTGCAATAAACATAGCAAATGACAACAAGCATGGATATAGTCAGTATTCTAGATGGGGAAGCCCTGATACCTGGTCTGACTTTGATTGCTCATCTCTAGTTATATCTGTGTGTGAGTGGGCAGGAATTCCTGTAAAAACCAACGGTGCTACCTATACTGGAAATATGTATGGGGTATTTACTAAGTGTGGATTTAAAGATGTTACAAATTCAATAAGCTTAGGAAACGGCCATGGACTTAAGAGAGGAGATATTTTATTAAATTCATACTATCATACCGAAATCTATATAGGAAATGGTAAGACAGTAGGAGCTAAGATTGACGAATATGGAGATATAGTAGGTACAAACACAGGAGACCAAACAGGAAGAGAAATATGTACTAGTTGGTACTATAACTATCCTTGGACCAGCGTGCTAAGATATGTAGGAGATAACACATCAGTTAGTAAGTCAACTAGTCAAAGTAAGAATTCAGGTTGGATAAAAGATGAATCCTGGTATGGAGTTACTGAATCTATATGTAATGTTAGGTCAGCTCCAAGCACAAAATCATCTGTAGTAGCTCAATATGGAAAAGGCGAAAAAATTTTTTATGACTCAGTCTATGAAGGAGATGGATATAGATGGATATCTTATGTTTCATACTCTGGTGTTAGGAGATATGTAGCTTACAGACAATTATCTGGAGATACTACACCTTGGATAAAATTCTAATAAAAAAGTTGACAAATGTTAAACCTATGTTATAATAATAAATGTAAGGAGGACGCTTCTTATGAAGAGTTATAACTCAAGAGAACTTATGAAACTTGCAAAAAAGCAAGGGTTTAGGTTGGATAGGGTTAGAGGTAGTCATCATATTTTTGTAAATGATGAAACAGGTGTTGAAGTTCCAATACCACATCCCAAAAAATCTTATCCAATAGGTACTCTTAAAAGCATTTTGAAAGGTTTAGGGCTTTTATAAGCCCTAAGTTCTCTATTTAAAGAAAGGATGATAGGATGGATAAAAATTATGTTACTTATGGTGCTATCTTTACTAAAGAAGATGAAGGTGGATATTCAATCGATATACCAGATATAGAAAATTGCTTTACATGTTCAGATACATTTGAGGAAGGTATAAGCATGGCACAAGAAGTTATAGGGTTAGTGCTTTATGATTATAAAGATTATCCGAAAATGAATATCATTGACAAATCTAAATTAAAAGACAATCAAGAAGTAGTATATATAAATGTTTTTCTACCATACCAATTTTCTTTAACAAAAGAAGTGTATAAAAACAAGATGTTAACTTTACCGACTTGGCTTGAAATGTTAGCAAAACAAAAAAACATCAATTTTTCAAGAGTTTTACAAGAAGGGTTAAAAGAAGAATTAAATATAAAATAGAAACTTTGAGCGATTACATAAGTAGTCGCTTTTTTAGTGGATAAAAAAGGAGATATAGAAATGATAACAAATGAAAAATTTTTAAGATTATGTCGAAGAAAAGTTGCTGAATATGAAAATAAAAGAGTAGATATTAAAGAAAAAATAGATGCAGATGATGTATTTTCTGTTTGGACTTGTAAAACTTTACAAAACAGTAAATGTTTGATGAGTACACCAGTAAAAGAGGCGTATTATTATGAATTTACCTACAATGGAGATAGGGGAGAAATATATATGGATGTTTACAAAAAAGTAGAAAATGTAGCTTTGGATGAAAATGGAAAAATAATAGTAGAACGTATTAAATAGTATAATATAATTGATAGGTAGACTATATATAGTTGGTTACCTAATTTCTACAATGACCACTGGCTTTTTGCTGGTGGTCTTTTTTTTGTGCTTATTTATATATATATTTTTATTTTTTATATAAATTGGTTTATTTGAGATATTTACGGAGTATATATTGATAATGTAAATATAATGTGGTATTATATAATTAACAAAAGAAAATAAACAATGATTAAAAAACAAGAAGAAAGGAAAAAAATATGAGAATTTATGTAGGAAATTACGAAAATACTTATGCAGTAGGAATGACAGAAGATAAAATTATTGATAGTTGGTATTACGATATAGAGATTAAATTACAAGATCTAAAAGATTTTGATGCTGACTTATATAAGAAAGCTACTAGTGTAAATACTTTAGAAGATATTAAAAACGTGATAAAGGCTATTAATAAAAAATATCCCGATGTGGAATATTTTCAATTTATGATTGAAGAAAAAGAAGATGAAAAATTTTTAAAATTAAAAGAAAAATATGATGGGATGACATTAGAGGGAAATGAAGAAGATTTTATAGATTTCGTATCACAAGATGGAATAGTAGAATATACTGATAATGGAATTAGTGGATATGATCCAAATTTACAATGGTTTACGGCTTATTCTAAAAATGGCGACGAATTTCAATTTTATGGTTAAAAAATAGGAGAAATAAAAATGAAATATATTTACGTTTTAGAAGATAATAGAGGAACTGAAAGCTTTTTTGAACATTTTGATAATAAGAATGATGCAAACGACAGAGGAAAAGATATTTATTTTAAAGATTACAGCGATACAGAAAGAAAAGAATTTAGAGTTTTAGTTACTAAGCTAACAGAAGAAAACTTTAAAAAATGGGAAAATGAAGAGCTTGAAGGATGGTATTTAGATTTTGCTGAAGATTATGACGGACTTTTTGATAGTGAAGAAGATTTCTACAATCTTTTTAAGAAAGAAGAACTAAATAAAGAAAACTTAAAAAAGGCAGTATATGATGATTCCAATAAATGCTACTACCTTAAATTTAAAATTAATGATGAAAAAGTATTGGCTGAAATAGAAGAAGAAATGATTGATGATATTGATGTAATAATTAAAGATGAGGAAACCCTTAAAAGATTAATTAAAAATTTAGATAAAAAAGATATAAGCTTATTAAGTGTAAGCGACGATTTAAAACTTGATCAAATGGAAAATTTAATTAAATAAATGAAAGCATTTGAATTGAGTTTGAGAAAATATAAATGTAACAATACAAAAATGAGGGGATATTAAATACCCCCTCTTGTATCAGAATCTGACACACAAATAAAAAAATATTTCAATCCGCAAGGCTTTCCACCTTGATGAGCTTTTTGCTTAAATAAATTATAACACAAATAAAAATATATTAAAAAGGAGAAAAAAATGAAAAAAATAATTAATGGTAAAAGATATGACACAGACACAGCAGAATTTATCGGAAGATGGGAAAATATATATAATTCCGCAGATTTACAATACGAATGTGAAGAACTTTATAGAAAGAAAACAGGAGAGTTTTTCATGTATGGAGAAGGTGGACCAGCATCAAGTTACGCTGTCCAAACTGGAAGCAACAGTTGGTCTGGTAGTGAGAAAATAACACCTGTAACAATAAACGAGGCAAAGAAATGGGCGGAAGAAAATTTAGATGCTGATGATTATGAAAAGTTATTTGAACTTGAAGAAGAAGGCAATATTGCTTTTAGTTTGTTGATTCCTGAAAATTTATATAATAAATTAAAAGATAAGAGCGAAAAAAGCGAAAAAAGTATGAAAGATATAATTGTTGAAGCTTTGGAAAGTAAATTAGAGCAATAAAGCTATATTTTAAGGTGGAAGTTATATAATAGGTATAGTAAATAATTTTAATAGCTTATACGCTAAAATATGAATGATTAGCTTATTTACAAGGTTGATAGATGAGAAAATGGCGAAAAAAGTAAAAGGGACATGGGTTTTTGAAAAAGGCGAAAAATTTGAACATGTAACAGTAGTAGACCCTAAAAGGATTGATAGATTATATATACTTGTTAGGTGTAATCATTGTGGCAAAGAATTTAAAGCCTTGGCTAGAAGGATAAAAGGTAAGCAAGCTATAAAAGGGTGCCCAGATTGCTCAAAAAATTTTATTACAGGTAGAACAAAAACTCCCGATTTAAAACCAGGATATAGGTCGGGGAAATTAGTTGTGGTAAAAAAATTAGATAAGAAAAAATATGATGATAGGATCTATAAATGTAGATGTGACTGTGGGAATTATACCGAGGTTAAACATTATAATTTAAAAACAAAAAGAATTTTATCTTGTGGTTGTTTAACAGAAGAAAATAGAGAATTATATGTAGAAGCAAGGAATGGGATTGCTTATAAAACTTTATTTCAAAAAAGAAGTAATAAAAATAATAAATCTACAGGAATTAAAAATATCTATTTTGTAAAAAGCAGAAATGAATATTTAGTAAGGGTTACCTTTAAGAAAAAATTAATAGCTAATAAATATTTTGGAAATTTAGTAGATGCTAAAAGATACAAAAATGAAGTTTTTAATAAAATAAATCCAGAAATAAATAAAGCGTCTGAGAGGACAGAAAAAGAATTAGAAAATAAAAGAAAAAGAGATAGAAAATAAAATCTATCTCTTTTTTACATATCATGTTATTAATCAAATTGTTTAAATTTTTTAGTTTTTCAACACATCAAATGTTAATAATCAACATAATCCGTTTATCAACTAATAATGATAATAAAAATGAAAGTATATGATTTTAGAACATTTTTATTACAACTTTATTGTAGACTATTTAATTTCATAAGTCAAGTATTTTTAAAGTAATAAATATTAGTTGGTTACCAACGTACATTTTTTAATAAAATAATTGTAGTTTTTTTGTAGTTATGCAACGATAGAATATTGCTAAATGCACAAAGGTTTTATACTTCTATCCTGCACCAAATTTATGCACTCAAAATTGAGTGCTTTTTTTGTGTTTATTTTTAAATTTTCGTTTTTAAAATATATTTTTTGATTTTTCCTA
>QWBY01000505.1_pt1 | contig 27686 bp, 26 predicted proteins | sample 1972471 | NCBI WGS metagenome assembly QWBY01 (sample SAMN09866722, study PRJNA288562) | Human gut metagenome isolate term6_stool, whole genome shotgun sequencing... | reverse complement strand
CTTTTTTCCCGAGTCCTAATTTTCCGAGGATCCATCCTATTATGAAGCATACTAGGGATGGTATAAACCATGTGAAGCCGAATTGGGCTAGGGGTAGGGATTTTATTATTTCTACTAGTCCTGCTAGTCCAAGTTGTTTGCCAAATGTTTCTATTACTGCGACTATCGTTACTCCTATTGCCATTAGGATATATGCCATGTTGTATGGGACTTTTTTGTCGAATATCATGTAGAATACTAGAGCAATTATTATTGGATAGCCTATAGTGAGTACTGGTACTGCTAGGTTAATTATTGCATCTACTCCTAGTGATGATAGTAAAAAGCTTATGATTGTTACTACTATAACTGTGTAGATATATTTTACTTTGCCGTGGGTTAATTCTTCTATGAAGTTACCCGCAGATGAGGTAAGTCCAATGGCAGTTGTAAGACATGCTAGGGTTACGCATACGCTTAGGGCAAATTTGCCGAAGTTTCCTAGAATCATGTAAACTAGGCTAACTAGGATTTCTACACGAGAGTCATCTGCTGTAAAGATGGAGCTTCCGCTTGCGCCAAGATATGTTAGTCCACCGTAGACTAGACTTAAGAATATTGATGCAACTATGCCTACTGAAACTATAAAGCTTAGGCGGTCTTTACGATTTACCTTGCCATAGCCTTTTCTCATTAGGTCAGCTACAACTATTCCAGTAAACAATGGGGATGCAAAGGCATCTAGGGTTTGGTAGCCTTCGTAGAAGCCTTTGACAAAGTAACCGCCTTCTACTGGGACGTCTACTGGTTTTCCTATTGGACTTATTATGGCTTTTACTATTACTATAAATAGGAAGACTAACAAGGCTGGGGTTATGTATTTTCCAATGATGTTTACTACGTTACTTTCCTTAAAGGATAGGGCAAAGGTGATTGCGAAAAATACTATTGTTACAACCCAGATTGGTAGATTTGGGAAGAAACTTTGAAATCCTACTTCGTAGGTTGTGGCTGCAGTTCTAGGTATAGCAAAGGCTGGTCCTATGCAGATTATAGCTGCAAGGGTTAGGATTTTGGCGAATTTATCTCCGACTCTTTTTCCTATGTCTACTGCTCTTCCTCCGGCAGCTGCAGTTGCTATTACTGTTAGTATTGGAATAACGGGATCTGCTAATAAAAAACCAACCATTGTGGCAAGCCATCCGTCCCCAGTTATTACACCCAAGTAGGGTGGAAATATTAAGTTGCCTGCTCCAAAAAATATTGCAAATAGGGCAAGTCCACTTATTAATATGTCTTTTTTTCTATTGGTCAAAACTTACTCCTTAGTGTAATGATTATCTTAAATCGTATTATACCGCTGCAAGGATAAATGTAAAAAAATTCTTTTATATTTATTATTATGAATTATATTTTATTATTTTAATTTCCTGATTTTTCCTATTAATTAAATTCTAATATGATATAATTAGAGAGAGGTATTATGATTAATTTATTTTTCGATTATCTATTTATGCCACTTGTCATGGTTTGTGTAGCTATGACTTTGTTCAATTCTATTATGGAGAAGAAGAAGACTTTCATTATAGCTTCTGCTATAGTTTTGACGGTGGCTGTTGTGATAATAGCATTAGTGTATGACAAGCTTTTTGAGAAGCTTTATATTCAGATTTACTTATTCCTATTTATGTTATCTATTGGACTAGTTATCCTTGCCCTAAAAAAGCAGGAGGATACTTTTACAGTTATAGGAATAGTATTGATGCTCGCTATGCTTATTATTTTGTTTGAGTTTTCCTTATTTTAAGTTTTTGAAGAGGTATTATGATTGAGATTAATAATCTAAACAAAGTTTATGAAAATGGTTACGAGGCTCTAAAGAGAATCAACCTTGATATTGAAGATGGTGCCTTGGTTACGCTTTTAGGTCCTTCTGGTTGTGGCAAGTCTACGATCCTTAATATTATTGCAGGTATCCTAGATCCTACCAAGGGAGATATCAAGTTTGATGGGGAATCTATCGTGAACAAACACCCCAAAGATCGTGATATAGGAATGGTGTTTCAAAACTACGCCCTATATCCACATATGACTGTTCTTGAAAATATTATATTTCCCCTAACTGTGGGCAAGAACAAGATTAAAAAAAGTGAAGCAACTAAGATTGCTCAAAAGTACATGGATCTATGTTATATAGGAGAGATAAAAGATAAGAAACCAGGACAAATTTCTGGTGGTCAACAACAAAGGGTTGCCATAGCTCGTGCTCTTATCCAAAATCCAAAGACCCTTTTACTAGACGAACCTTTGAGTAACTTGGATGCTAGACTTAGACTTTCTATTAGAGAAGAGATTAGAAATATAGTCAAGGAAGTTGGTGTTACAACTATATTTGTAACTCACGACCAAGAAGAGGCTCTTTCTATTTCTGATTATATTGCCCTAATGGATGGTGGTGTGATCCAACAATATGACAAGCCACAAAACCTATACCTAGATCCAGCCAATCTTTTTGTTGCGAAATTCATAGGAAACCCTATTATAAATATTTTTGATTTCAAAAAAGAAGGCGATAGCCTAGTAACTGATGAGATAAGGATTAGTCTGGATGATTTATCTAAAGATAGGTTTAAAGAAAGTTTGAATCTTGATAGATACTTGGTTGGTATTAGGCCAGAACATTTTATTTTGGATAAGGACAGTCCTGTTCGTGTCAAGGTTTCATCTGTAGAGATGATAGGTAGATATATGGTAGTGCATTTTGATTTGAACAATCAAGCTACAAAGATGATTGTAGATAGCAAACTAAATATAAAGCCTGACGATGAGATTGGCATAGCAATCGACTATTCATCAATATATATGTTTGAGGAAGACGGAAAGAGAGTCTACTAATGAAAAAGCTAAAGTATTCTGCAGAGAAAAACAACAAGGCTTGGTTGTATTTGGCTCCAGCACTTATTGCTATCCTTGTTTTTTCTGTTTATCCTTTGATTAGAACTTTTGTAATGAGTATGCAAAACAATAATATTTTAAATCCTACTTATGTTGGTTTTAAAAACTTTCCTATTGTTTTAAATGATCCGCTCTTTAGGAGAGCTATGGTCAACACCTTGGTGTATTCAGTAACTGTAGTTCCTCTATCAATAATTATTTCTATGTTTATAGCGCTTGTTTTAAATACAAATATCAAGGGCGGCAAGTTCTTTGAAACCTTGTTCTTTATCCCTTATCTAACAAGTGTTATAGCTATAGGTATTGTGTTTAGATACCTCCTACACGGTCAATACGGTTTCGTAAATTACCTCTTGGGTTTTGTGGGAGTTGGACCGATAGATTTTCTAAATGACCCCCAATACAATATGCTTGCCCTAATTATATTTGGTGTGTGGAACGCCTTGGCATTTAACATAATAGTTATCCTTGCGGGACTAAGGTCTATAGATAGAAACTATTACAAGGTAGCTGAGATGTTTGGTGCAAGTCCATGGGAGCAATTTAGGAAGATTACCCTACCTCAGCTAAAGTCAATTATTACATTTTTATTTTTGACAAGCTTTATTTCAGCTTTCAAAGTGTATAATTCAATCTTTGCTCTATTTAACGGAAGGGCAGGAGTAGGAAACAAGCTAGTAACAGCTGTATTTTACATCTACAACAAGTTCTATGTAGAATACAGGTACGGTCAAGCTATGGCTGCTGGTGTTATTTTGTTCCTTTTCCTTTTGGTGTTGACTTTCCTACAAAAGAAAATAATAGAAAGGATTGGTAGATAATGAACAAGGTGCTAAAAGTAATTGGTTATATATTTGTAGTTATCATGGCGATTATTACAGTATTTCCATTTTTATATATGATTTCATCATCTCTAATGAGCTTTCAAGAGGTAACTAGTATTCCGCCAAAGCTTATTCCAGAGAAGCTTATGTTTGAAAACTACAGGGAGGCTATGAAGGTTGCTCCTTTTTCTAGATATTTCATGAATACTATTGGAGTTTCTTTAGTAAATACAGTAGTGACCTTGTTTACGACAACACTTGCAGCCTTTGCCCTAAATTTTATGAACTTTAAATACAAAAAGCTCCTCCAAGGCTTTATGTTATCACTGCTTATGATTCCTTTTGAGATAATTATATTTACAAACTTCTCAACTATAGCAAGGTTAGGTCTTATTGATACTTACGCTGCCCTTATCATTCCATTTTTGGCGTCAGTATTTTATATCTTCTACCTAAAGGAATTCTTAAGTTCTATACCTATGGATTTCTACAAGGCAGCCAAGGTAGATGGAGCAAGCGACTTTGAGTTTATAACTAGAGTTATGATACCGATGAGCAAGTCCACACTATTTACTATTGGCCTATTAAACTTTATTACAGGTTGGAACTCATTCTTGTGGCCAATCCTAGTAACAAATTCAACAAACATGAGGTTAATTTCAAATGGTCTATCTGCTTTTGCAACAGAAGCAGGTCAGCTAATCCACCTTCAAATGGCAGCAAGTACTATAACTATAATGCCAATTTTAATATTATATTTCATATTTAGAAAGCAAATCCTAAGCGGAGTGTCTTATGGAGGTATCAAGAGATAACTTGTTAAAGTTTGATTAAATAGTATATAATACTAGTGAAGGAAATATTTGTAAAATAAAGGAGATTTTATGAAAAAGAAATTATCGTTATTGATGGCTTTAGTTTTGTCATTTACAGCTTTCACAGCTTGTGGATCTAACAATGACAAAGAAGCTGATACTTCAACAGATACTAAGGTTGAAGAAAAAGCTAAAGATGATAAGGAAGAAGAAGGCAAAGAAGAAACAGGCAAAACCGATGGCCAAACAGAAATAGTATTCTGGCATGCTATGGGTGGTGGACAAGGTGAAGCTCTTGAAAACTTGACCAAAAAGTTTGAAGAAGAAAACCCAGATATCAAGGTTACCCTACAAGGTCAAGGTAAATACGGAGATTTAAACCAAATCCTAGTTAACTCTATGCAATCACCTAAAGATCTTCCAACAATCACTCAAGCATATCCTGATTGGATGATCCAATTTAAAGATGCGGACATGGTAGCAGATCTAACAGACTATGTTAAAAATGACATGGACGATTATGATGATATCTTGCCAGGTATAAGAGATGAGTTAGAAAAAGATGGCATGATTGAAGCTCTACCATTTAACAAATCAACAGAAGTATTCTGGTATAACAAAACTCTTTATGATGAACTAGGACTAAAAGAGCCTACAAGTTTTGAAGAGCTAAAGGAAAATGCTAAGAAAATCTACGAAGAAAAGGGAATCCCAGGAGCAGGATTTGATTCACTATCAAACTTCTACCTAACATATCTAAAGAATAAGGGAATCGAATTTGATGAAAATCTAGATGTTGCTTCACCTGAATCTATCGAAGCTGTTGAATATTACCTAGAAGGTATCAAAGAAGGATACTTTAGAATAGCAGGAACAGACCAACACTTATCTGGTCCATTTGCAAACGAACAAGTTGGTTCATTTGTAGGATCAAACGCTGGTGAAGTATATGTAAAAGAAGCTCTAAACGATAAGTTCGAATACGCTGCAGCTCCTTATCCAGCAGAAGAAGCCTTCCAACAAGGTACAAACATCTACATGTTTGATAAGGCAAGCGATGAAGAAAAACAAGCAGCATTTAAATACATGCAATTTTTAGCTAGCAAAGATTCACAAGTTGAATTTGCTATAGCTACAGGTTACATGCCAGCAAGAAAATCTGCAGTAGAAGATGAAGCATACAAATCATCTGATTCAAAGATTGCACCAATCCTTGATAAGGCAAGTGAGAAATTATTCTCAAGACCACTTGCTCCAGGTAGCCAACAAGCTTACAACGACGTAGCAAGCTTACTTGAAAGCATTCTTTCAAACCCAGATGCAAATGTAAAGGCAGAACTTGAAGCTTTTGCTCCACAATATAAGGCAGACTTTGAACAACAATAATAAGCAAAGTAAAAAGGCAAGGAAACTTGCCTTTTTCTTATGCCTAAATTTATGTAGATACTATTAGTCTAGGTCTAATTTTAATTGGATATTGTATTCGTCTTTTATCTTTCTTATGAGTCTTTGGGCGATTTCTTCTATATCTTCATCTTTTGTTATTTCTTCTTCTTGTAGTTTATCAAAGGGCAAAAGAATATAGGAAAGCTTGCTATTTTTGATAACTCCAGCATAGCCATTTTCATCTGCGTGTCTTGCAAGCTTTGAGAAATTGGAACTAATTTCTGTTATAGAGTAAAGGTTTTCACTGTTGATTTTCATATTGGCCTCCTATTTGATATATAGCCATTTTTAGGAGATTTTAACCAAAAGAAAAGGGGATGTTGCAAAACTATGAATAATCATCGTACCATCGTTAGAAGGTTCTCTTAGGAAATTTTCAGTGGAGCCTGCCGGCTCATGGAGGCAAAATTTCCGTGGAGGTTCTTCTAACGATAAAGGTACGATTTATTCATTCTGCAACATCACCTTAAAAATATTTTATAAGCTCATTGCATCAACGATTAGTTGTAGGTAGTTAGCTGTATCTTTTAGAGTAGCTCCTGTAACTGCATCGATTGTGCCGTCTTCTTTTTTAGAATCAATTGCTTCTTTGATTTCATCAGCTGTTTTGCCAGCAACGAAGTTTTCTATAGCTTCAAAGTTATCTTTGATAGATACTGTTGATTTTCCTTTTTCAGCCATGTGTTCTGAGTATTTTTCGTTGTTTTCAAGTTTTGAACCTAGAACTTTGTTTTCTTCTGCATAACCTTGTGTGAAGTCAGTTCCTTCTTTAGCAATTCCCATTCCATCTTCGATGTATTGGAATTCGTCAAAGCTTGCAGCAACAACTTTGTCACCTTCCATAGCAACTACAGCATCAGCGAATGATTTTTCTCCGTGTGGAGCGCCTGTGATTGCTTTGAATGTGATTTCTTCTGGGTTTTCAGCGTGACCTACAGAAACGAAATCTTCACTCTTAGCTACTTCTACGATTTGGTTTAGTAGAGATGGTGTAGCTTTGAATGTTGCACCTGTTACAGCTTCGATGATTTCATCATCAGATTTTTCTTTTAGGAAATCTTCTAATTCAGAGATTGTTTTTCCTTTTGCAAAGTTTGCGATTCCTTCGTAAGTTTCTTTTAGGCTTGTTTCTGAACCAGCTTCTTTCATTTGAGCTGAGTATTTTTCTTCGTTAGCCATTTTTGAAATAAGAACTTTGCCTTCAGCTGTTCCTTCTCCAAATTCTTTGTCAGAGTTATTTACTCCTTCAAATTCTCCATCTGTTGAGTCGTATTGATATTCGTCAAGAGATACACCAACGATCTTGTCTCCGCTTGTTGCTACAACGATTCTTGGGAAAGATCTTGATTCATCGCTTTTTGGATATCCTCTGTGAAGCATTAGGTTACCTTCAGCTGTTTCAGCGTCAGTAGATTTTACTTCTTCATCTTTTTTATCTTCTTTAGCTTCGTCTTTTGTTTCTTCCTTGTTAGCTTCATCTTTTGTTTCTGTTTCAGCTTCTTGGCTTACTTCAGTTTCAGCTTTGTTGTCAGCTTCTTTCTCGCTTGTATTTGAGCAAGCGCTTAGTACTAAAGCAGATGCTAGCATTAGAGTAGCTATATTTATTTTTTTCATATTTTCCTCCTAATAATATAATAGCCTAATACATATATTATATTATTTATAGATAAAAAAGCAAATCAAGGCAATGGTAACAATTGCAAAAAAATCTTTTATTTTTCTAAATAATTTGATATAATAAAGTTATAAAATTAAAGATATTGGCAAGGCTAATTGATTATAGGTAGTTTTTAAGTAAACTACCTTTTTTTTAGGAAATTTTAAGGAGTCTTTATGAGAAAAATCAATGTAAACAATGAAATTAAGCCACTAAAGAAGGTCTTGTTACATAGGCCAGGAGAAGAGCTACTAAATCTAACTCCAAATGCTCTTGATGAACTTTTATTTGACGATATACCAGATCTTGAAAAAGCGATAGAAGAGCACGACAATTTTGCCAAAATATTTAAAGATGAAGGTATAGAAGTAGTTTACTTAGAAGATTTGATGGCAGAAACATTAGACCAAAATAAAAATCTAAGAGAAGAATTTTTAGAAAAATATCTAAAAGAGGCGAATATTTCAGATGAACTAGCCTATAGGGAATCAAAGAAACTCTTAGAATCTATAAAAGATACCAAAGAATTTGTCCTAAAAACTATGAGTGGAATAACCCTCAAGGAATTAGGCATAAAAAATGATAAGGTAATCTACAACCAAAAATACACAGCAATCAACCCAATGCCAAACTTATATTTCACTAGAGATCCATTTTCATCAATTGCAGAGGGAGTTTCAATTAACTCAATGTATTCTATAACTAGGTCAAGAGAAACAATCTATGCGGATTATATCTTTAACTATCACAAGGATTACAAAGGAACTAAAAACTTCTACGGCAGGGGCAAGGACTATCATATAGAAGGCGGAGACATACTAAATATCAACGAGAACCTTTTGATGATCGGCATTAGCCAAAGAACTGAACTTGACGCTATTAGACTACTTGCCAAAAATGTATTAGAAGATAAAGATAATGATATAAATGAGATAATTGGGGTAAATATTCCTAATGAAAGGGCATATATGCACCTTGATACTGTCTTTACTCAAATAGATTATGATACCTTTACCTATCATCCGGGTATAATTTCAACTTTCCACGCTGTAAAGTTTAGCCTAAGAGATGGGGAAATGAGTGAAGAATTTATAGAAAAATCCCTAGATGATTTATTAAAAGATGCCCTAAAACTAGACAAGATAAACCTCTTGCCATGTGGCGGAGGAGATCCGATAGCTGCCCTTAGAGAACAATGGACAGATGGATCTAATACCCTTGCCATAGCACCGGGCAAGGTAATTGTCTATAAGAGAAACACAGTCACAAATCAAATGCTTGAGCTAAACGATATCGAGGTTATAAAGCTAGATTCATCAACCCTAACTGTAGGTAGGGGAGGACCAAGATGTATGTCTATGCCTTTGATAAGAGAAGATTAATATATTTATAAAAAAATATTAAAATTTTATATAAATTAATTTGAAAATTAAATATGTTCAAAGTATAATTGAGATATAGTAGAAAAAGGGTTGACCCTGAATTATAGAAAGAGGCTATAAATGTTTGATTATAAGAAAAAATACGATAAAAGAGAAGAAAATACAGTAGGTAAATATCTTTTCACTGCAGCAGCTGCAGTAGTAGGTGGCTACCTATATCTAAAAAACAACAACAAAATCGACGAAGTAAAAGATAAAGTAGACGATATAAAAGACGAAATAATAGACGCTGTAAAAGGCGAAGATCTTTTATAAGATTAGCTTTTGAGTACTAGAAACGGCAAATCCAGAAAATAGGATTTGCCGTTTTTTTATGTAGCTTTGTATTTAGGAATATCAAAATTATATTAATTATTATCAAATAATAACTGTAAGCACTGGAATAATTAGAATTTGTATATTATTGGTAAGATCTAGAATTAAAATTCTTTATAATATAATTATCTCCTAATTTTAAATATCTCAATTCAGTATCAAATAATCTTTAAATCCAAAACTCTAGATACCTTGTAAAGAAAGTTTATAGTTTTGTTTAAAACTACTCACATATAATATAGAATAAATATTTTAATACAGTACATTTAATTAAAAGGAGTTGTGCTATGGACATAAGTGAGATTTTAAAAATTGATAATGATTTAGAAAGAAATGAAGAACTATATAAGGTCTTTGATGAAGATAAACGTCTTAAATCAAGAACTGGTCTTGTAGAAAAAATTACTACAATGACTGAGATAGAAAAGTTGATTTGCTCAAATTCTAGAATTCTTGATGTTGGTGCTGCTACAGGAGCCTATAGTATACCATTAGCTGAAAAAATTAATGAGGTAGTTGCCTTTGAGCCATCTTCTTCAAACTTCAAAATTTTAGAGGCTAAGTCAAAATCTTTTCCTAACATAAAAGCCTACAATAAATCTTCTTACGATTTAAAAAATCTAGGTTCAAATTATTTTGATTTAGTGCTTTTATTTGGACCGATGTATCATTTGTCTAAGGAAGAAGATAGAATGGATGTGCTTAGACAAGCAAAAAGAGTGTGCAAAGATGATGGTTATATATTAATATCTTTTATTAATCACGACACTGTCCTAATAAGCGAAACTATTAATTACAACACAAATATTTTTTCTAGTAATTCCTATATTAGCGAAAAGCAGAGATTAATAGACAGACCTTTTGTATTTTTCAAATTAAGTGAAGCGAAAGAAATGATTGAAAAAGCGGGCTTAACTATAAAAGAAATAGTTGCAAGCGATGGTTTTGCTGAAATTTTAAGCCAAAAATTGGAAGAAATGACGGAAGAATCATTCAATAATTATCTTGCCTTCCACCTTAATAACTGCAAAAATCCAGAAACACTAGGAGCTAGTAATCACTTGCTTTTTGTGTGTGAAAACAAAAAATGAATAATATAAAATTATATATACCAAAAGAAAATGAATTAGATTTTGCCAAAAGTCTATTAAATAATCCTCTTACTATGGCTTACAACAAAGGATATGACTTGCAATTTGATGGATACGATAAGACTACAGGTTGCATAATTCACGATAGAAGCTTTCGGAAAAGACGGTATGATATTTATTTTTTTAATCCAGGTGATTATTTTTACGCCTATATCTATGATGAAGACTTAAAAGCATTTGTAGGTGATGTAAATTTTCATCCTTCAAGGTTAGGATTTCGTACCAGGGATATAGGTATTGTAATAAAAAATGAGTATAGGGGACAGGGTTACGGTAAGGCTGGTCTTAAACTACTAATCGATAAGGCTTTTTCCTTTGAAAATATAAAGACTCTACATAATGATTTTGAGAAAACTAGATTGTATGCCTACAAAATTCATAGGGATTTTGGTTTTAGAATTATTGGCGTGGAAAATAATATAGTCCATTTAATTTGTGAAAAATAAATAAAAAGATAGTTAGTTAGAAATTTATTCTAATTATTTAGTTTGACAAGTCCCCTTTATTTTGCTATGATAATTGGTGAAAAATTTAGGGAGGTATTATGAAAAATTCTAAAAAAATCTACCATGTAGAAGACAAAGTTCCTTTTAAATTACTTTTACCATTGTCGATCCAACATACATTTGCAATGTTTGGGGCTAGTGTTTTAGTTCCTATTCTTTTTGGTATCAATCCAGGAATCGTATTGTTGATGAATGGTATCGGAACACTTTTATTTATATTAATTACTAAGAAACAGGCACCGGCTTATTTAGGTTCCTCATTTGCATTCCTAGCTCCAGGTACAGCTATTATTGCAAGCGAAGGATTTGAATATGCGCAAGGTGCTTTTATTGTGGTCGGAATTATGGGATGCCTGTTGGCATACATTATATATAAGTTTGGAATAGGTTGGATAGATGTGGTCTTGCCACCTGCTGCAATGGGAGCAGTCGTTGCTCTAATTGGTTTTGAACTTGCTGGAAATACTGTAACTGGCGGTTCTATTGGAGCAAATCTTATGACTGATACAGCAAGTTCTAAAGACTTTATTGTGTTTTTTGTTACCTTGCTTACTGCAATTATCGGTTCGGTTGTCTTTAAGGGATTCTTCTCAACTATTCCTATTCTAATATCAATAGTCGTAGGATATATCACAGCAATATTTTTTGATATGGTAGATTTTACTCCTGTTAGGGAAGCTGCACTATTTACCTTGCCAGACTTTTCTTTGCCAAAGTTTTCAGCAGGCTCAATTCTTGCCATGCTACCAGTTATTCTTGTTATAACAAGTGAGCATATTTCTCACCAAGTTGTTACTTCTAATATTATTGGAAAAGATTTACTAAAAGAACCAGGCCTTCACAGGTCAATATTTGCAGATAACTTTTCATCAGCCCTATCTGGATTTCTAGGTGGAGTTCCAACTACTACTTATGGTGAAAATATCGGAGTTATGGCTATAACTGGAGTTTATTCTGTTCAGGTTATAGGAGGAGCTGCAGTTATTTCTATTATAATGGCTTTCTTTGGACCACTTGCAGCCTTCATCCAAACTATACCAGGAAATGTTATAGGGGGAGTTACCTTCCTTCTTTATGGAATGATTGGTACAAGCGGAATAAGACTTCTAGTTGATCAAAAGGTAGACTACTCAAAATCAGTCAATCTAATTTTAACTTCAGTAATATTTATAGCAGGTCTTTCTGGTCTATCTATAAAACTTGGGTCAATCGAGCTTTCAGGAATGGTACTAGCATCTGTAGTAGCGGTCGTCCTATCAGCCTTCATGACCTTACTTAAAAAACTAGATTTGATTAACCAATAATTATTTTAACTAAAAAATCCCCAGCTGGGGATTTTTTTATATATGTAAAGGCTAGTTTGTAGCCATTTTAATTTTTATTATTGCAAGAACAAGTGTTCTATTAATATTTTGACTCCAAGTCCTATAAGAATTAGTCCACCTATAAGCTCTGAAACTTGCTTGCTTTTTACACCTAGTTTAGATCCTATTTTAAAACCTATTATAGAATGAATAGCTGTGACTATTCCTATAGTTGAGGCAGATTTTACTATATCTATATTTAAAAAGGCTAGTCCTACTCCAACTGCAAGAGCATCAATAGATGTTGCAATTCCCATTCGAGTTAGGATCCTTAGGTCGAAACCGTGATTTACTTCGCAATAAGCTTCTCTAGATTCTTTTATCATTTGAAGGCCAAGAAATCCTAAAAGAAAGAAAGCTATCCAATGGTCAATTGCCCTTATGGCATCTGCGAAATTTCTTCCTAGCAAAAACCCAATAACTGGCATCAAAGCTTGAAAAAATCCAAATACAAAGCCAATTGAAAGACTATTTTTTATTGAGTGAGTCTTTTCTGACAATCCCTTGCAAATGCTAGCTGCAAAGGCATCCATGGCAAGTCCGACCGATAAAACTAATAATGATCCTGTATCCAAAAAATCCTCCTAATATTTCGATAAATGCTTTACTATTTAACCATATCTTTGATATATTGCAAGAAATGAGTAAATAAAAACCAGCTTAGTGCTGGTTTTAGGTTGAGTTATTATTGAAACATAGCTAAGTAAGAGTTAGCTTTTTCTATTAGTGCTCTACTATTGGCTGCGCTTGCCTCTGACTCGTTGATTATATTAATTAAATCATCTTTGACTGTTTTTACTAAATCAGGGAATTGGTTGATTAATATACTAGCTGCTTCAGATTTGATTTCATTATCTTCAAGTGATTCTTCTAAATTTATTACTTCAAGCTTTAGACTAGCATAAGTAGCTAGATTTTCCTTGGCATCGTTTATTGCTACAGTTGCAGCTCTTAGTTTTTCGTAATCAGTACTATTGTTAGCTAAGACTTCTCTGGCGTTTGCTACTGCTTGATCGTATGCGTTTCTTAATTTTTGAGTAACTAGACTATTGTAAACTTCAGTGCTTTTAACATTAACTGAGTCATCTATAGCCTTTTGAAGTTGATTCTTTTGAGTTTCTAGATCACTTGTAGCTGACCTTGCGGCTCTTGCCATTCTTGGTCTTGGTGCTTCACTTACTTCAAGTTCGTCATCCAAGCTATAAAGGCTAACTTCTCCTCCATAGACAATATCATCTAGGTTTTCAGCTTCATAGTAAGCTACAGATAGATTTTGGGTGTTTTCGACATTTTCCTCTGTCTTAGTTTCCTTATCTTCTTTCTCTAAATCTTCCTTAGTATCGTCTTTTTTATCGGATTTTTCTTCTTCTTTGGTATCTTTTTTATTTTCTTCTTTACTATCTTTGTTTTCTTCTGTTGTATTTTCCTTCTTTTCTTCTTTAGAATCTTCCTTAGTCTCTTTTTTATCTTCCTTTACCTCTTCTTCAGCATAGGAAATATTTACTAGAGGGCTAGTTTCAGATAGACCAAGAAGTGAGAAGTTAACTGCTAGTAAGCAAGCAAGTATTTTCTTGTTAGTCATATTAGTATCCTCCATTTAATAGCTTGTCCGCTTGTTCCAATAAAGCTTCAGATTTGGCTTGAGATTCTTTAGAAGTCTCAACCAATTCTTCTAGATCTGATCTGATTGAATCTACTAGGTCTGGGAAGTTATTTAACAATAATTCACAAGCCTTTACCTTGATTTTATTATCTCTAACAGATTTTCTAAGGGCATCAGCTTGAGCTTGTAAAATTTCACTATCATTTGCTGCTTCACTTACAGCTGTAGGATTTAGGGTATTTACAGGTAAAGATGGACCAATAATAAATGATGTAGCAAGTGTTAGGGCAAGTACAACTTTACCTAATTTATTTTTTCTCATATTTAACTCCTTTTTCTAAATAACTATTTACTTTATTATACCACATAAAAATTGAAGATAAATTATATATTGTTTATTGAATAATAATATATGCCATTTGAGTCTAGCTCTTCTGTTATTTTTCCTTCAGCTACGAGGTGTTTTAGATGAGCTGCGGCCTCTCCTACAGCAAACCATTTCTGGCTTTCTGGAAAATCTGACCAGTCTTTAGCCCTTATATCCCAAGACATAGACTTTGCTATATCTCTTGTATTGGCTCTTTTTAGACTTTTAACTATGGCTAAGGTATCATTTAATCTTTCTTCATGGTGACAGATGAGTTCGTCTATTCTGCCATTTACGTCTTCTATTAAGAATCTATGGGAGGAGAATAGGTATTTTATATCAAAATCTTTTATTTTTTCTATATTTTTTAAGTAAATACCAAGGCTATCGCCGTACTCATCTGCCCAATAGGTTATATTTGGGGTAATTTTTCCTAAGATGTGATCACCGCAGAATAAGATTTTTTTATCTTTTTCTAAAAGTCCAACCATGCCTGGAGTATGGCCAGCTTCATCTAGGATTTCAAAGGAAAACTCGCCTATATTTAATTTATCTCCTGGCTCTAATTTTGTATAAGTGAATTTTTCCTTAGGTCTATTTTTAAAACCGGGATGATTATTTATATCCACATTTTCTTCTAGTAAACCTTGGAGTTTGGCGTTTTTAAGTATGTTTTGCCATTGATAATCATCTACACTGATTCCATTTTCTATAAAAAAACCATCTACTTTGGACATAAATATTTCTGATATGCCCTTATTTTCCAAGTATTTGGCAAGACCAACGTGGTCAGAGTGAAGGTGGGTTAGGAAAAGTTTGGTCCTTGTCAAATCAAGGTCAAGATTTTTGATCAAATCGTCCATGTTTTTCCTATTTTCTTCGTTGTTAAATCCTGTATCAATTATTAGATTGTAATCACTTGTCTTTATCACAAAAATATTTATAGATTTAAGTGGATTTCCTGTTAGAGGAAAGGTAGCTTGGTAAATATTTTTGTAAACTTCTTTAATCATCATTACTCCTTTTTTACTGTCTTTATGTATTTCTTACCCATTTTTGTGATATGATATAGCTAGACTTAATGGAGGTATTATGAAAAAATTAGGAAAAATTATACTAGCTCTAATTTTAGCAGTTGGGCTTAGTTTTGCAGGATTTGTAGTTGGTTTAAATCAAAAACTACAAGTAAATAATACAAGTAGTAGGGCAGAAGGACATTTGCAGGAAATGGAAATGTTAAAGGGTCTCATTGATGAAAACTTCCTTTTTGATTATGAAGAAAAAGACCTTTATGATGGATCTCTAAAGGGAATGTTTGCAAATTTAGGAGATCCTTACACCCAATATTACACCAAAGAAGAGTTTAGTAAACTTATGGAAAGTATCGACGGAAGGTACAAGGGAATTGGTGTATTAGTCCAAGCAAGCAAAGAAGGACTCATCAAAGTTGTCCAAGTCTTTGACTATTCTCCAGCCAAAGAAGCCGGAATGAAGGCGGGAGATTATATAACAAAGGTTGAAGGCGAGGAATTTACTGCAGATCAAATGGAAGAGGCAGTAGCTCTTATGAAAGGCGATGAGGATACCACTGTAAATATTACCATCAAAAGAATTACTGATGATAAACCAGAAGGAGAAGATATAGATCTTAAGGTAGATAGACGAGATGTAAGAGTTGATACTGTAGATGAAAGTATAAAAGAAGTTGATGGCAAGAAGATCGGCTATATCCATATCAAATCTTTTGACGATGTAACAAAAGAAGATTTCGAAAAATCTTACAAGAAATTAAAAGATGGCGGAATAGAAGGACTTGTTTTAGATCTAAGAAATAATCCTGGCGGATCTTTGGATGTTTGCCTTGATATAGCAGACAAATTCCTAGATGAAGGAACTATAGTTACTACTAAAGATAAAAAAGGAAATGTTGTTACAGAAGAAAGTGACGCTGAAAAAGATGATATCCCAATGACAGTTCTTGTCAATGAAAACTCTGCCTCAGCTAGTGAAATCCTATCAGGCGCTCTAAAAGATAGGAAGAGAGCCAAAGTTATAGGACAAAAAACTTTCGGTAAGGGAATCGTACAAAAACTCTTCCCACTAAATGATGGATCAGGGGCAAAGATTACCATAAGCGAATACCACACTCCAAGTGGCGCTAAGATAAATAAGGTCGGCGTTAGCCCTGATATCGAAGCTACAAATGATAATCCAGACCTTGAGATTAAGGAAGAAAACCTCGATAAGGATAGCCAATATCAAAAGGCTCTCGAAGAATTGCTAAAGGAAATGGGAGATTAGATGGATAGATACACAGATTATTCAAAAAGACTAGACGAGCTAAGAGATTTGCTCGAGAAAAAAGACGGAACAAATCTTTCTAAGCTACTAAGAAGAACTAATCCGGTAGATATAGAAGAGTTTATATCTACCCTAAGTGCTGAAGATGCTCTCCTAGTTTTTAGACTTCTAAAAAAAGACGATGCCATAGAGGTATTCGCAGAACTGGAACAAGAAGATAAGGAAAAAATAAAGACTGGGCTCAATGATGTAGAATATAGTCACCTCTTGTATGAACTAGACTTTGATGATATGATAGACACCCTTGAGGAGATGCCAGCATCAGTCGTTCAAAAGATTCTTAGAAATACAGATCCAGAGAAGAGAAAAAAGGTAAACCAATACCTTAAATTCCCAGAAGATTCTGCAGCAAGTCTGATGACTCCAGAATTTGTGGAGCTAAAAATAAGTATGACTGTAAGAGAAGCTCTAGATACTATAAAAAGGATCGGTCATGACAAGGTTACAGTCTACACTTGCTATGTGACAGATGAAACTAAAAAGCTTTTAGGTTACGTTTCCCTTAGAAATATCGTAACTAACGATATGGATACCAAGATTTCGACCCTTCTTTACGAGGATGTTATTACAGTTAACACTAGTGATGACCAAGAAGAAGTTGCACACACCTTCCAAAAATACGGATTTACAGCCTTACCAGTTATAGACAAGGAAAAAAGATTAGTCGGTATTATAACTGTAGATGACATCATGTGGATTATAGAACAAGAGGCAACAGAAGATTTCCAAATAATGGCAGCTACAACACCAGAAGAAGAAGAATATAGCAAGATGAGTGCGTGGGACCTTGCCAAAAACAGGATTCCTTGGCTTATGTTTCTGATGATTTCATCTGCCTTTACCTCAACTATTCTTAGGAGTTATGAGGCAGTTATCCAATCTATAATTGCCCTAAATATGTTCATACCAATGCTAACAGACTCAGGCGGAAACGCAGGAAGTCAAGCGTCAACCCTAGTTATCCGTGCTATGGCAACCAAAGATGTCGATTTGTCTGATTGGGCGAAGGTAGTATGGAAAGAATGTAGGGTAGGTTTAATATCAGGATTTTTTCTTGCTCTTGTAGGATTTTTAAAATGTATGTTTTTTGACAAAGTAGGTCTAGAGATTTCACTAATAGTTGCAGTTACCCTTTTATTTGTAATAGTTACTGCAAAGATTGTTGGTTCTCTCTTGCCAATGGGAGCAAGCAAACTAGGATTAGATCCTGCAATCATGGCAAGTCCGCTCATAACAACTATAGTTGACTCTTTGGGACTTATAGTTTACTTTAATATTGCACAAATGTTTATAGCGGCAGCTCCGCTTTAGAAAATCGAGGTTAAATGATTTTTACTAAAAAATATACTATTGGTCAAATGCACTGCGATCCTTATTCTAGGATTACAATCAGAAATCTAGCCTTGTTAATGCTAGATACTGCTCTAGATCAAGAAAAAATAGTAGAAAAAGACATCGATATGACAAACTTCAGGTGGATAATTTACAAGTGGGATATAGAATTTCTTGAAGAAATAAAAGAAGGTTATGATATAGAAATAGTGACAAAGCTCACTCACACAAGGAAGTTTTATGCCTACAGAGAATTTAATGTTACAAAAAATGGCGAAATTCTCGCAAGAGCCAGGGCAGTTAATATGTTAATTGATATAGAAAGGCTAAGACCTGTCAAAATATCTGAAAACTTAGAAAAAGCTTACGGCACTGATACTATTAGCTACAAGCCTCCTAAGGTAAAATACCAAGAAGATTTAGATCGTGTAGGCGAGATTGCTATTAGATTATCTGATATAGATTATAACTTCCATGTAAATAACGCAGCTTATTTTGATATAATCAAAGAAGTTACTGGAATATTTGACAAAGACATCCAGTATATCGACATAGTCTATAGAAATGAGATTAGAAATAAGAAAGTTGTTTTGGGAAATATGAATAAAAGCGGCAAGGAGATTGATTTTTCTCTAACAGATCATAAAAGAGAGAAGACCTATTGCCTTGGAAAGATAAGGACATATGTATAAAGAAGGATACGGAAACATACCTAACAAGGACAAGATAATAGATTATTTAGAAAAAGCTTACGAGAATAATCCAGATAAATGGATAGCCAAGGCGTGGAGAATGGGACAAATTGCTGAAAAAATGGCAGATGATTTAGACCTTGATTCTGATATTGCCTTTGCCTGTGCGTCTCTTGCTAGACTTTCTGACGGATACGAAGAAGGTTTTAAGGGAAATATTTGTGCCTACGAAATACTTAGGGCAGATTCTTATTTTTTCCCTGCAAGGATTTCTTTAACTCGTTCATTTCCTATAAAAGATATTGACTATTGCGTAAATGATCTTAATATATCTCAAAGGGAAAAAGAATTTGTTAACAATTTCTTGTACAAATATACCTACGCAGACTATGATTATCTGATTCAATATTTAGATTTTTTAGTTGGAAGGGAAGATTTATCTCTCGATTGCTTAAAGAATTTAGATCATCCACATAGGCAGGAGATTTCGTCTAGGATATATGACCTTCATGATTATTTCACTAAAAAACTAGAAAAACCAATAGAAACTTATATGCCAAAAACTAAGAGATACAAGTTTCCCTACAGGCTTTTTCCAAAAGATAAATAGGAATTTGGGCGACTTTCCTAGTTTGCAAATGAGATAAACAGCAGTATATTATAAATGAATTTATTTTACCAAACCCAAGGAGGCTGTCGCAGAAGTTAATACTGCTTTTGCGTGGTCTCCTCATTTTTTATAAAGAAAGTAAGAGGTTTTATGCAGCTTAAAAATAACAAATATTATGATGATAAAACTCTCAAAAGATGGATAGAAGACGATAGTCTCACAGATGAGCTTAATAAAAAAGCTGACGATATCAGAAAAGAAATCTATGGAGACAAGGTTTATGTCAGAGGACTTATAGAGTTTTCAAATATATGCAAGAACGACTGCTACTATTGTGGAATAAGAAAATCAAACGATAGAGTCGAAAGATATAGGCTCACCAAAGAGGAAATTATATCATGTGCAAGGCTTGGCTACCAGCTTGGTTATAGGACCTTTGTCCTCCAAGGTGGAGAAGATGGACACTTTTCTGATGATGTGGTTGTTGATATTGTAAAATCAATCAAAGAAATCCACGACGATGTTGCAATCACCCTATCTCTTGGCGAAAGATCTTATGAATCCTACAAGAGATTGTTTGAGGCAGGAGCTGATAGATATTTACTTAGACAAGAAACATCTGACAAGGACCATTACGAAAAGCTTCATCCACAATCAATGAGTTTTGAAAATAGGAGAAAGGCGCTTAGAGATCTAAAGGAAATTGGTTTTCAAGTTGGGGGAGGATTTATGGTTGGCTCTCCTTACCAAACTACAGAAAGCCTAATCAAGGATCTGAGGTTTTTAGAAGAATTAGAACCAGCAATGATAGGAATTGGGCCATATATGACTCAACATGATACACCTTTTAAAGATTTTCCAAATGGATCTTTTGAAATGACCCTAAGACTTGTATCAATCCTTAGAATTCTATTTCCTTATGCCCTAATTCCGGCTACAACTGCCCTTGGAACAATCAATCCTTTGGGTAGGGAAAGAGGACTTCAAGCTGGAGCAAATGTTCTAATGCCAAACTTATCTCCAACTATGGTTAGAGAAAAATATTCTCTCTATGATAATAAAATATGCACAGGAGATGAGGCAGCAGAATGTAGGGCTTGCCTTGAGCTAAGAATAAAAAACGCAGGCTATGAGATAGTAACAGATAGGGGCGATGTAATAACCTACGATAAAGAAACTAGAAGATATTCATAAGAAAAAGACCCGAAAGCTAATACTTTCGAGTCTTTTTTAGTTTGGAAGTTCAATATCATCTAATATTCCCTTTAGATAAGCTATGGTTATGCCATAATTTGTCATTGGGATATTATTTTCTTTTGCCTTTTCTACCTTGCTTAACATAGTAGTTCTATTAAACATACATGCTCCGCAATTTATGATTAGGTCATATCTCTTATAATCAATAGGGTCAGTCCCTCTATTAAATTCAATCTCAATGTTAGGAAATTTTTTCCTAAGCATCTTTGGAATCTTGACTGTACCAATATCTTCATCGATTGGCGGATGAGTGCAGGCTTCTGATATCAAAACCCTATTTATTGGTTGGTCGAATCTTTTTACCGATTTAACAAAATAATCTAAATCTCCCTTGTAGGCTGAAAATAGAACTGAAAAGCTAGTTAACCTTGTTCCTTCCTCGATTATTTCCTTAGTTTCTTTAAAAACTTGGGAATCACAAATTACAAGATCAGGTTTATCCCTTAGGGCGTGTAAAGTCTTTTCCAGATTAGTTAAATCGCAAGAGATAGCAGTTGCATTTTTATCAATCAATTCTCTTATAGTCATTACTTGAGGTTTGATAAGTCTACCCTTAGGTGCTGCCTTATCTTGAGGGATGACAAGAATAACCATATCACCATCACGAACCAAATCCTTGGTAATGGTTAGGTCATCTTTTTTGTAAAGCTTTTTAATCTTATCAAATATCTTTATCCTATCATCTTTATTTCTTATGTCAATCGAAATAGGATTTAAGTTTTTATATTTACTAATTATCTTAGAACCTTCGTCTATATCTTGTTTACTAGCAATATAGATTATAGGCTTATTTGTCTTTTTAATATCAGAAATAAATTTTAAATCATCATCTATACTTAGGCTATAGATGAAAATATCGCATTGGTCTAAAATTTCTTTTGTCTTTGACTCCCTAGCCGTGCCAAGATCTGTATCATCTCCGACACCTGCTGTATCAATAAAAAGAACGGGACCAAAGTCAGTTATCTCCATGGCCTTTTTGATAGGATCTGTTGTAGTTCCTTTGATATTTGAAACTATGGCAGTGTCAGTTCCTGTCATATAGTTTAGGAGGGTGGATTTGCCGGAATTAGTTTTTCCGAAAATCCCTACGTGAACCCTCTCGCTATTTTGTGTTTTCATATCTTAAATGTATAAGTCCCTTTGACCTTGTCTAATTTTTTCTAGATTTTCCTCTGTAGACTTACGAACATCTGGATTTGGTATAGACATTAACTCTCTTTTAATTAGAGCTTCTGCATCTCTTGCAGTTTTTTCACTTGCGTAGTCCATCACATATTCTTCAAGAGTTGTTAGAGCGTTTGGATGGCAAATATTTCCTATGCCGTGTTTTTTAACCATTCCCATAAAGGTTTCTCCAGTTCTTCCCATTCTGTAGCAAGCAGTACAGAAACTTGGCACATGGTCTTTTGAAATAAGCCAGTCTATAACTTCATCTAGAGTTCTATTATCTGAAAGCTCAAATTGATCGCTGCCCTTTTCTTCGTTTTCTGTGTAACCACCAACTGATGTTTTAGATCCACCAGAAAGTTGAGAAATACCTAAATCAAGTAGCTTAGAACGAACTTTCTCGCTTTCTCTAGTTGAGACAATCATTCCTGTATAAGGAGCCGCAACTCTTATACATGCTACGATTTTTTCAAACATTTCATCTGACAGAGAATTGTCAAAATCGTTAGGGTCGATATCATCAGCAGGTTGGATTCTTGGAACAGAAATTGTATGAGGACCAACGTTAAACCTTGCCTCAAGGTGTTCTGCGTGCATCAATTGACCTATAAATTCATATTCATAAGAATCTAATCCATATAAAACACCAAGACCCAAATCGTCTATGCCACCTTCAAAAGCTCTATCCATAGCTTCTGTGTGGTATTCGTAGTTAGATTTTGGACCGAACTTGTGAAGATTTTCATAATTTTCCTTGTTATAAGTTTCTTGGAAGAGGATATAAGTTCCAATCTCTGCCTCGTGAAGCTTTCTATAATTTTCAACAGTAGTAGCAGCTATATTGACATTAACTCTTCTGATAGCTCCGTTTTTGTGTTTGATATTATAGATTGTGTGAATAGATTCTAGTATGTACTCTAGTGGGTTATTTACAGGATCTTCTCCAGCTTCTAGGGCAAGACGTTTATGTCCTTGATCTTGAAGGGCTATAACTTGTTCACGAATTTCTTCTTGGCTTAACTTTCTTCTAGGGATAGTTCTATTTTGTCCGTGATATGGGCAGTATGAACAGCCATTTACACAATAGTTTGATAGGTACAAAGGAGCAAATAGGACGATTCTATTAGCATAAAACTTGTATTTAAGTTCTTTTGCAAGTTTAAAAATTTCCTCGTTTAAGTCATCTTCCTTACAAGATAACAATACAAAAGCCTCCCTGTGGCTAAGGCCTTTCGCTTTTTTTGCTTTATTTAAAATATCTATAATTAAATCACGATTATTGGCGTTTTTTCTACCATAATCGATAGTTTCTAAAATTTCTTCATGGTTTATAAATTCACTAGCTTTACTAGATTTTGGATTATATACTACCATATTACCTCCCTTTATTTCTTACATGTTATATTATAATACTTATGGCTTTAAAAAGAAAATTTACTTATTTTTTAAGGGTAAATTTTTCCTAAAAAACATCTTCTTATAAAACAAAGTAAAACCTGTTATAATTATATTGTTATCATTCCTATACTGGTAACAGTTAGGAGGTGTTAAAATGTCAAAGCTACATTCCTTATTGTTTGCTATCGCGATAAACATAGCGAGTTACTATGTTTGTAAGTGGCTAGATAGCAAGTTTTTAGACGATGATAACTAGCCCAAAATAAAAAAGCAGGAGGTGGTGCTCCTGCTTTTTTGTGTGTTAAAATTAACCACATTCCTTATCTGATATAATTATACTCAGATTCAATGATTTAAGCAAATTTATTTAGATAGAGACTTAAAATCTAATACTTATACAAAATATTAAAAAAATATTTGACAAGGTAAAATATCCATGGTATTATGGATTCATAAATGAGATATGAGTTTTAAAAAACCATTTGAAAAGAAGAGTAATCTAGGTTAATGTTCTACAGAGAGCCCTGTTTTGGTGAAAAGGGTGGACTAAGATTTAGATGAAGATGGCCTTTGATGGGACGATTCGATATTAGAGTCGTACGGTTCTTCCCGTTACAGAAGTAGAGTATGTATGTACTTGATGAGAGCATAGGTGTGCGAGCATTTATGAAATAAGGTGGTAACGCGAATTTTCGTCCTTAGTTTCCTTCGGGAAGCTAGGGACTTTTTTTATTATTATTTTAGGAAGGTATAGATGATTGAGTTAAATAATATTACTGTTGACTTTGATGGGTTTAAGGCAGTTGACGATGTTTCATTAAAAATTGAAAAACAAGACGCTTACGGGATTGTAGGATTTTCTGGAGCAGGAAAATCTACCCTAGTTAGAACTATAAATCTTCTTCAAAGACCAACAAATGGAGAAGTTTATGTAAATGGAGAAAACCTCCTTGATTTAAATAACAAAGAACTAAGGGATAGAAGAAAAAAGATAGGGATGATCTTCCAACATTTCAATTTATTGAATAATATTACAGTTTTGGATAATGTAATTTTTCCAATAAAAAAATCAAAATTGTCCAAAGAAGAAAAGATAAAAAAGGCAAAGGAGCTTTTAGACCTAGTAGGAATAGGAGATAAGGCTGATTCATATCCTAGAGAATTATCCGGAGGACAAAAGCAAAGGTGCGCTATAGCAAGGGCCTTGGCATCAGATCCTGAAATTCTTTTGTGTGATGAGGCAACAAGTGCCCTTGATCCAAAGACAACTAAGCAAATCTTAGCCTTACTAAAAGATTTAAATGAAAAGTTAAAATTAACTATAGTTATAATCACCCACCAAATGGAAGTTGTAAAAGATCTTTGCAATAAATGTGCAGTGATGCAAGACGGAAGGATTGTTGAAAAAGGTTCTACCTTGGATATATTCTCAAATCCAAAAGAAGCTCTAACAAGAGAGTTTGTAGAAACATCGACTAACGTCGAAGATACTATAGAAGATGTTAAGGAAAATATCGGAATCCTCAGGGAAGATGAAATCTTAGTTAAACTTAACTACTTAGGAAAAAGCACAACTGAGCCACTTATCAATGAAATATATGATAAGTTTAAGATTAAGACTAATATCCTTGCTGCAAATATCGAATTTATAAGCGGAACACCAGTGGGGAATTTGATAGTAACCTTCAAGGGTGAAGATAATAATCTCGAAGAGGTTTTTAAATATTTAGACCAAAGAGAAGTTAGAGTAGAAATTTTAGGAGGTAAAGATGGGATACTTTGATTACGCCCTATCTATTTCAGATAGGATATTAGAAGAAACTAGGGCAACCCTTTATATGCTGATAGTATCTGCTATATTTGCAGGAATATTTGGCTTGATACTAGGAGTTATCCTTGTAGTGACAGATAGGGGTAGGATTTTAGAAAATAAAATCCTATATTCAATTTTAGATAAGATAACTAATACCTTTAGGGCAATTCCTTTTGTAATCCTACTAGCTTTGGTAGCGCCAATCACAAAAATTATAGTAGATACTAGGATTGGACCAAAAGCCGCAATTGTTCCTTTGATATTTTCAACAGTTCCATTTTTTGCTAAACAAGTTGAACAAGCCTTGGCAGAAGTTGATCCTGGAGTAATAGAGGCTGCAGAGGCAATGGGAAAAAGTCCCTTTGAGATAATATTTTCAGTATATCTAAGAGAAGGACTTCCATCATTAATAAGGGCATCATCCATTACCCTAATTTCGCTTTTAGGTCTAACCGCCATGGCAGGACTAATCGGTGGAGGAGGAATTGGTGACATGGCAATAGCTTTAGGTTACCAAAGATACAAAGACGATGTAGTTTTAGTATCTGTGCTTATAATTTTAATTATAGTATTTATAATTCAAGCAATATCTAATTTACTTATTAGAAAAACAAGTCATTAGGAGGAAATAGTGAGAAAAATATTTAAAATCTAGCCATCCTATCCTTGGCTCTGCTACTAGCAAGTTGTGGATCTAAGGATTCTAGTAAAAAGGCAGAAGATGACACACTAAAACTAGGTGTAGTTGGAGAAAGAAATGTAGAATATGAAGATGCCATAAAAAGGTATGAAGAAGATACAGGTAAGCACATAGAACTTGTAAGATTCAGTGACTATAACCAACCAAATGATGCCCTAAAGGATGGAGATATCGACCTATCATCCTTTGCGACATATATATTTATAGAAGATTATAACAAAAATCAAAATGCTGGTTTTACCTATCTTGCCGATTCGATAATCTCTCCAATGGGAGTATATTCATCTAATCTTAAAAATGTAGATGAGCTAAAAGAAGGATCAAAAGTAGCAATCCCTGTTGAAACTTCAAATAACTCCAGAGCCCTCTATATTCTAGAGGCAGCTGGTGTGATAAAGATTAAAAAAGATGCAGGAGACTTTATAACAGTAGACGATATAGAAGAAAATCCAAAAAACTTGGAATTTATAGAACTACCTGCAGATCAAGTATCAAGAGCCTTAGAAGATGTAGATATAGCTCTAATAAACTCAGATATGGCGATGGAAGCAGGATTAATTCCAACACAAGATTCTATATTTTTGGAAGATCCAGAAAATGAAAGATCTAAAAATTTCATCAATGTTATAGCAGTCAAAGAAGAAAACAAGGATAATGAAGACATCAAAAACTTCATAGAAAACTATTATTTGACAGATCAAACTAAGAAAATAATAGAAGAAGAATATAAGGGATCAGTTATCCCAATATTTAAAACACGTTAGGTTATTAAGATTTAAAATCTTTAATAATAAATTATAATTTCATTTAGGGAGGAAATAATGAAAAAATTCGCAAAAATAGCTCTAGCACTAGCAGTATTAGTTGGCTTTAGTGCATGTGGAGCAAAGGATAATGAAAGTAGCAAAGACGCAACTGCCGAAACAAAAACAGAAGATAAGGCAGAAGGAACAACAATCAAAATAGGTGTAGTTGGTGAGTACAACGAAGTTTTAGAAAAAGTAATCGCAAGATATGAAGAGGCTACAGGAAACAAAGTAGAGTTACAAAAATTCTCTGACTATAGTCAACCTAACGAAGCTTTGATAGCTGGAGATATTGACCTAAATGCCTACCAACACCACAAATTCTTAGATGAATTTAATGAATCAAAAGGATCTGACCTAATCTCAATAGGTGATACAATGCTCGCACCAATGGGTCTATACTCAGAAAAAATCAAATCAATAGATGAACTAGAAGATGGAGCTAAGGTTGCTATTCCAAACGATCCAACAAACGGATCAAGAGCACTTTTCCTACTTCAAGAGGCAGGACTAATCAAAGTTGACGGCCAAGCTGGAGATTTGATTGGAGTAGATAAAGTAACAGACAATCCAAAGAACTTGGAAATAATAGAAATGGACGCATCAACAACACCAAGAAGCCTAGAAGATGTAGACATAGCAGCAGTAAATGATACCTTCGCCCTAGATAGCGGACTTGATAAAGAAAAATCAGTATTCGTAGAAGATCCAAAATCAGAATCAGTAAAAGAATACATCAACCTAATCGCTGCAAGAAAAGAAGATGAAAACAACGAAGCTTACAAAGAATTTGTAAAATATTACCAAACAGAAGAAACTAAGAAAGATATGGAAGAAATAACAAAAGGTGCTTGGTTACCTGCTTGGGAATAAAATTTACTAAACAAAGCCACTAGCCTATGAGCTGGTGGTTTTTTTGTTGCTAAATTAATTCAATTATGATTAGGAATGAAACTACTAGATATACTGTTTGTTTTTATTTTTAAAATTTTGCAGTAATTACTCATGTATTCAAGTTGATAATAAATTAAAATGTATTTACAAGGAGGCAAGAATATGAATGTAATCGAAGTAAAAAACATGAGCAAAAACTTTAAAAATAAAAAGCTATTCAACAGTTTTT